>ENA-OQVM01004525-OQVM01004525.1-marine-metagenome-genome-assembly--contig:-NODE-4525-length-14114-cov-9.279404_pt1 | contig 14114 bp, 11 predicted proteins | sample MGYA00237776_ERZ505498 | MGnify/ENA primary metagenome ERZ505498 (study PRJEB26159, sample SAMN06265151) | marine metagenome | isolation source: Helgoland LTER site | place: Germany:Helgoland, sampling... | reverse complement strand
GGTCAACCTTTTGAATGACCTTGGAGCACCAGCCTTGTACCTAGTCTTTTACTAAGTTAACTTTCTTGGCAAGTTCGTCGGACTTCTCCTTGGATTTGTTCTAAATAAGAATTTCTTGATCAAGCTTTTCAATCTCTGGGGAGAAAGGTTGTCCACTCTTCTTACTTGAAGTATTTTGGTCATCCTCATCTTCCATCTGAAGCTCGTGCAACTTGGACCCAAGCCCCTCATGGTCATACCTAAGGTTGTCGATCTTTCTCTCATTTTCCGAGACAGCCGTGAGCAGCTGAGAGTAAGTCTACTCCCTGGTCAAGAACCTGTGAACAATCTCATTGACGTCGGAGAATCCTGTTGCAGTCCTAATCTTCTGGAAGGCATCTTCGACAGCATAGTGTCTATTCTTTTCCTTCTCCATCTTCTTCTTGAGGAAGGAGGAGAAGAGTCTATGGATCAAGAACTGGTCTCTCATCTTGATCTCATTCTGGTCCTTGTTCTCATTGGCTGCCATATCGGCGATCTCCTGCTGTCTACGAACTCTGTCCATTCTTCTCTTAAGTGCCTCCTCCTTGTTCTTGATTGACTTCTAGAGACTTCCAATTCTCTCAGTACGCTCCTTCTGGTCCTGGTCGATCTCCATCATGATCTACTCTAGCTTCATTTTGGCCTGGATACGGTCTTACTTGGCCTTTCTTTGCTTCTCAGATTCTTCGTTCACAATGTCGGTCTTTGACTTCATTGATTCTTTGAGCTCTTGGGATTGGAGTTGAGAGGAGATCAAATCAGCCTTCATTCTCTTGAGCATGTGCTCGTATTGGCATTGGGTAAGCTTTCGAACTCGTGCTCTTCAATCAAAGAGTCTAGGAGGGTCTGATTCTGGGAGGCAGTTCCAGTCTTAACAGTGTTGAGCTCAGTCAAGTAAAGTTCTTGTTCACCAGCCTTCTCGAGAGTTCTCTTGGCATCATCGAGCTCCTTCTATTTAGCTTCGACAGTCTTGTGAATCTTATCATACTTTTGCCTTAGGACTTTAAGAGTCTGTGAGACCTCCTTCTACTCAACGCCTCCGGCTTCCCACTGAGGTATGAAGTTGTTTGGCTCCAAAAGAGTATTTCTCTATTTATTTGTAACTTCTTTCTCATTTTTCTTTTGCTATGGAATGCTATTTTCGAGTTTGAATTTCTTCATGATTCCGTTGATGTTCATCACTCCCTGGTTGTTGTTTCCCATGAAGTTATTTTGCTTTGGTCCACCGAGCCTGTCCCTACTCTTCGATGGAACTGCTGATTATGGCAGATGCATGCCACAGAGCATCTGCGCACCGTGTTACCGCCGTGGTGCCCTATTTTGGCTACGCTCGCCAAGATCGTCGACCACGTTCGGCGCGTGTAGCGATCAGTGCCAAGGTTGTAGCGGATATGATCAGCACTGTTGGCATAGATAGAATTCTCACAGTAGATTTGCACGCTGACCAAATCCAAGGGTTTTTTAATATCCCTGTAGATAATATTTATGGTTCGCCAGTGTTGGTTGACCACATTCTGGCGCAAAACTACGTTAACCCCATTGTGGTTTCACCAGACGTGGGCGGTGTAGTGAGAGCCAGAGCAATTGCTAAACAAATTGATGATCTTGATTTGGCTATTATTGATAAACGCCGCCCTCAAGCAAATGTGACTGAGGTAATGAATGTTATCGGTGATGTGGAAGGCAAAACCTGCATTATTGTTGACGATATTGTAGATACTGCAGGAACCCTGTGCACTGCTGCAGAAGCACTAAAGGCTGAAGGCGCAAAAGAAGTGGTGTGTTATATCACTCATGCGGTTTTCTCTGGTCCAGCCATAGAGCGTATAGCGGCTTCGAAGCTGGACAGAATGATAGTGACAGATACCATTCCTCTGTCCCCAGAAGCGCAAGCGTGCAGTAAGATTTATCAGTTAAGTTTAGACCGCTTACTCGCCGAATCCATCCGGCGTGTGAGCAACGAAGAATCCATCAGCGCGATGTTTCGATAGCCGAAATACCGCGCATTTGGTGTAAAAGGGTCGGCAGATTGGTCGCAGATCAGCTGACAACGACAATTAAAACTTTGGAGATACAAGATGTCAGATAATATTCAACTGACCGCGGAACTCCGAACAGATGTAGGGAAAGGTGCGAGCCGCCGTCTACGTCGTTTGGAAGATAAAGTACCCGGCATAATCTACGGCGAGGGCAAAGATCCTCAGATGCTTACGCTATCCGCTAATGAAGTGGGCAAGGCTATGCAACTAGAAGCCTTTTACTCCCAGATCATTGATCTAGATGTTGCGGGTAAGAAGCAGCAGGCGGTAGTGCGTGACATGCAACGTAACCCAGCCAACGAGCGGGTACTGCATATCGACTTTTTACGCATTAGTGCGAATAAGCCTATTAACGTTAGCGTGCCATTACACTTCATCAACGAAGATGCTTGTGTTGGTGTGAAGACCGAAGGCGGTACGCTTACGCATAATATGACAGAGGTTGAAATCACCTGTTTGCCTGCTAACTTGCCAGAATACATTGAGGTCGACATGGCCGAGATAGCGGCAGGCGTATCTGTTCACCTCAGTGATTTGATTATTCCAGAAGGCGTTACAATTGCAGCACTTGCCTTTGGTGAAGATCGCGACGTTCCAGTGGCTAGTGTTACAGCACGCCGTGGTAGTGGTGAAGATGAAGTAATTAGTGACGAGCCAGCCCAGCCACCAGCTGCAGATGATGCAGACGAAGAAGGCGGTGAGGACTAAACTCCCGACCGCTTTGGCTATTAGGACTTTCAGCAATTCGCATAATGTTTATAGCGCGAATTGTTGGAAGGACTATTTACCTTTCAATGTAAGCCTCGGCTGCACTGTTTCAGTGTCTGTATCAGCTTCTGTGCCAGTTTCTGTGCTAGGTTTTATGTCAGCCCTAGCTCTTTTGGGCCAATCAAATTGACCGCTCTAAAACTCATTGTAGGACTTGGTAATCCCGGCGCTCAGTATGAAAAAACCCGCCATAATGTCGGCGCGGTTTGGGTTCGAGAACTTGCTCAGCGGTTCAATATTCCCCTTGCTCAAGATACTAAGTTTAAAGGCGAAATAGGCCGCGGGCTTGTTGCCGGTGTGGACCTTAGGCTACTTATTCCCAGCACCTTTATGAATTTGAGCGGCGACTCTAGCGGCGCGGTAGCGCGTTTTTTTAAGATAGAACCCGAAGAAATACTGGTTGTTTACGACGAGGTTGCCTTTGAACCCGGTGTCGTAAAGTTAAAGACAGGTGGTGGCGACAACGGCCACAATGGTGTGAAGAGTGTTCGTGCTGGATGCGCTAATCAAGACCAGTTTCATCGGTTGCGTATTGGTGTGGGGCATCCCGGCTCTAAAGATAAAGTAAGCGCATACTTAACACAGCAAACACCCCAGCAAAGTGAGCGCGAGTTAACTGCAGCAGCAGGGCACTTCGCAGACGCTTTGCTTGCGGATATAGTGACGGGCAATTGGCAAAGCGCCATGACCGCATTGCATTCGCCGCCGCCAACGGCAAAAGAGCTACAAGAAAAAGCAGCCAAGGCAGAGCAAAAGGCCCAGCTCAAAAGCCAAAGAGAAGCAGCTCAAAACCCAGAAAAGAAAGCTGAAAAGAAAACAGAAAAGAGAGCGGAAAATAACTCAGGTGATGCCGATCAAAACGCCTAACTGAGCAGATGTTAGTAACAAAATAGATTTAGTTAAAATTTCTCTAGGAGAATAGTAGTGGGATTTAATTGCGGTATTGTAGGCCTACCCAACGTAGGTAAGTCGACGCTGTTTAATGCGTTAACCAAGGCAGGTATTGATGCGGAAAATTTTCCATTCTGCACAATTGACCCAAATACTGGTGTTGTACCCGTACCGGACCCACGGTTGCTGCAACTAGCAGATATTGTTAAGCCGAAGAAAATTATCCCCACCAGCATGGAGTTTGTAGATATTGCAGGTTTGGTTGCGGGCGCGTCTCAAGGTGAAGGTCTGGGTAATCAATTTCTGGCCCACGTTCGTGAAACTCAGGCACTGGCTCATGTGGTCCGGTGCTTTGAAGACGAAAACGTTGTCCACGTTTCCGGCAAGGTCTCGCCAGCAGACGATATTGAAATCATCAATACAGAATTAGCCCTAGCTGACTTAGACACATTGCAGAAAGTTCACGACAGAATAAGTCGTGTAGCCAGTTCAGGCGATAAAGACGCTAAGGCCTCGCTACTTTTGTTGGATAAGGTTCGAGTTGCATTAGAGGCAGGCGATCCGGTGCGCTCAGTGGAATTTACCGAGGAAGAACATGCAGCCTTGCATGAGTTCCACTTTATTACCGCCAAACCCATTCTCTATATAGCCAATGTTGCAGAAGACGGATTAGAAAATAATCCGTTGGTAGACATTGTGCGTGGCATTGCAGATGCCGAAGAAGCAGAAGTGGTGGTTGTAAGTAATAAAATTGAGTCAGATATCGCCGAGCTAGAAGACGAAGAGCGTGCAGAGTTTCTGCAAGAATTAGGTCTTTCAGAACCAGGCCTAAATAGAGTGATTCGAGCAGGTTACAAACTGTTAGGGTTGCATCAATATTTTACCGCTGGGCCATCCGAGGTTCGCTCTTGGACTATACCTATTGGCGCCAAAGCACCTCAAGCCGCTGGTGTAATTCACACCGACTTTGAAAAAGGTTTTATTCGCGCGGAATGCATAGCCTTCGACGACTACGTAACATTAGGCGGCGAAGCCGGAGCCAAAGATGCAGGCCGTTGGCGCTTAGAGGGCAAAGAGTACGTATTGTCAGACGGCGACGTACTCCACTTCCGCTTTAACGTCTAACATAGATCTGTGCGTGTTCGTTAGCGTAAAAGTTAGCGAGCACACCGACAAACCGCGTCCGTAATCATCCTTCGGCATAAGCTCTGTTAGCGGAGTCTGATTTCCGGCTCGCCAACCTTTCCATTTACTTTTTCCAGCTAATTGTAGAATTCCCACCATGTGCTGAGCCTTATTGATGCTGCAGATATATTACAAAAAGTTTAGGCGCAGTCTTAAACTGGTTGTTAACTACAGCGATAGCACAGCCGGTGATGGACTGGCGATTCTCTAGGCGCTTAGCGTAAGTTCTTAAATGCGACTTCCGTTGTGTTCGTATCAGCATCCGCTAGCTGCTGTGCTCGAAGTTTATTGCAGCTTTATAAGTAGGAAAGTCCCCATCGATTAGTTTCTTCGACTGAATACCGTCCGGCGCAAAAAATATTCCACTTGTCTGAATTCTAATGGGTGCAAAACGCATCCATAGTTCGCTGTTAGCGAAGAGAACTAATCTACGCCGTCAGGAATGTTTTTTGCGCATGCACACTTTGTTTTGGAGAGAGCCTTAGCGGTTATGAATAATGCCTAACGAAATTAGATGCTTGGTGATGTCTTCTTAAGCTAGAGAACGCAGCCAAATGCGCATGCGCGATATACAAATGTTACATGCCTAAAGGGAGATCAAATTGACACAAGAAATTTTGGAAAGAAACGATGATCAGGAAAAATCTGTTGTATCCCTTGGTGATGGGGCAATGGTTAGTATGCAGATGGTTCAAGATGTCTATAATGAGATCACAGGGAAAACCGAAAACATTTCAAAAAGCTACAGACTTCACCACAAGACCTCATTGGTAGATCTTGAGCAGCTAAACATAAAAATTCATCAGCTTTATGAGCAATACAATATTATAGAGAATAATTGTAATGTGACCTTATATCACGTTGATGATTGCAAAGAGATTTATAGTTCTTTCGAGCGATTTAGATTTGGTGACAAGTCGTCTTTAAGCTCAGTAGAGAACATAAGGCTTCAGTATAATTTCTTGATTCTTCTTCCTAAAACAAATAGGCCTCAACCTTACAAAATTGACGTTGACATTCACTCTCGTGCTGCCATTAAGCAAAAAGCCTCAAAAGAACATGGTACGCCAAGAAGAATAATGCTTATCGTCGCCTCTCGTACGGCTATTTTAGAAATTGAGTACATAGATTACACAGTGGCAAGAAACTTCCGTACAGCGATAGATTCGTGGTTTAACGGTTTGGAACAAAGCAAGGAAAGCAAGACTTTAAACTTTATCCAAGACAACTCCCACAATATATCGCTTATAACTCGCTATCTAAGTGCCTTATTTATATGTGCGTATTTTTTCAGTCAATCAAGTAACTGGCTAACAAGCGTGTCCTCGATAGAGCAATTATTCAAAATTGCAGTTGTAGCATTCGGCACGGTCTTTATTGTTAGTGGTATCGCCGGTAGGTTTGGTTCAGAAATTGGCCGGTCTATTGATAGTATTCAGCCATTATCATTCTTAAATATTACACGAGGTGACCAAAAAGCCATCTCAGAATTAGAAGATGGTAATAAGAAAAATAGGCGAAAGTCATTTTTAAATATTGTACTTACCATAACACTAAATATATTTTCAGCATGGCTGGCTTATAACGTAGGTATCGGCATGTAACAAGGCCAGCCAGAGGGACAGCCAAACCGCCGCTTCGCTCTGGTTTGTCTGCCCCTGCTGGCGGCGTTAAATTCTTCATGAACAACCTACACACCTTACCTTTATCAAATTCTAAGCAAAAAAAACGGCATTTGGGTCAACCCGAATGCCGTTCTTAAAAGCTCTAAAGCTACTAGTATTAACTAGCCGCTTTACGCTCTTTAACTTCCTGTACAACTTGGTCTGCCACATTAGATGGGCATGGTGCGTAGTGTGAGAACTCCATAGAGAACTGACCACGACCAGAAGTCATTGTACGAAGGTCGCCGATGTAACCAAACATTTCGGATAATGGGCAATCTGCCTTAACCCGTACACCTGTAATACCAGCTTCTTGCGACTTGATCATGCCGCGTCGACGGTTTAAGTCACCAATAACATCACCTACGTGATCGTCTGGAGTAAATACGTCTACCTTCATTACTGGCTCAAGTAGCTGAGGAACAGCCTTAGGAATTGACTGTCTGTATGCTGCTTTGGCAGCAAGCTCGTATGCAATTGCAGACGAATCCACTGCGTGGAAGCTTCCGTCGGTCAATGTGACTTTAACGTCTAGTAGCGGGTAACCAGCCAATGTGCCTTCATCCATAGAAACTCTAAAGGCCTTTTCAACTGCTGGCCAGAATTCTCTTGGTACGTTACCGCCTGTTACTTTAGATTCGAACTCGTAGCCGCTGCCCACTTCGCCTGGCTCAATGGTGTAGTCAATTTTCGCGAACTGACCAGAACCACCAGTTTGCTTCTTGTGAGTATATGTATCTTCAATAACTTTGGTGATGGTTTCACGATAAGCAACCTGTGGCTTACCTACATCTACATCAATGCCGTGTGTACGTCTGAGGATGTCTACCTTAATGTCTAAGTGCAATTCACCCATGCCGCGCATAATGGTTTCACCAGATTCTTCGTCTGTTTCAACGTAGAAAGACGGATCTTCTGCAATCATCTTAGACAGAGCAATACCCATCTTCTCTGCGCCAGCTTTATCGCGTGGCGAGATAGCTACTGAGATTACTGGGTCTGGGAAGACCATAGGTTCTAGTGTCGCTGGGTTAACCGGGTCACATAGAGTGTGGCCAGTTTGTGTATTCTTCATACCTAGCAGCGCAACAATGTCACCAGCTTGGGCAACTTCTAACTCTTCTCTAGAGTCCGCGTGCATTTCTACAATTCGGCCAATTCGTTCAGTTTTACCAGTAAAGGTATTTAGAACGGTGTCGCCTTTTTGTAATTTGCCTGAGTAAATGCGGGTAAAGGTTAGGGCGCCGTAACGGTCATCCATAATCTTAAACGCAAGTGCGCGTAGTGGACCGTCTGCATCAACAATGGCGTGGTTGCCTGTTTCGTTACCTTCTAAGTCAACTTCTGGCTGAGGATCAACTTCAGTTGGGTTGGGTAGGTAATCTACAACGGCGTTCAGTACATTTTGTACGCCTTTGTTTTTGAATGCAGAACCACAGAATGTTGGGAAGAAGTCTAGTGCAATGGTGCCTTTACGGATGCAGCGCTTAAGATCTTCAATAGAAGGCTCGTTACCTTCTAAGTAGGCTTCCATTAGGTCGTCGTCTTGCTCAAGGGCAGTTTCTACCAGTGCTTCACGAAACTCAGCAGCCTTTTCTTTCAGGTCTTCTGGAATATCCTTAATCTCGTAAGAGTCAGGGTTGTTGGAGTCATCCCAAGTCCACGCTTTTTCGGTCATCAGGTCGACAACACCACAAAATTCATCTTCTTCGCCAATCGGCAAAGTCATAACCAAGGCGTTAGCGCCAAGAACCTTGCGTACTTGATCTACAACTCGGTAAAAGTCTGCGCCAAGACGATCTAGCTTGTTGACAAAAATAAGTCGTGCAACTTCAGATTCGTTTGCATAACGCCAGTTGGTTTCTGACTGTGGCTCAACGCCGCCAGAACCGCAGAAAACACCAACGCCGCCATCAAGTACCTTCAGTGAACGGTAAACTTCAATTGTGAAATCAACGTGTCCTGGGGTGTCGATAATGTTGAGTCTGTGGTCGTCCCAAGTACAACTTGTGGCTGCGGATTGAATGGTAATTCCGCGCTCTTGTTCTTGTTCCATGAAGTCAGTGGTTGCCGCACCGTCGTGAACTTCACCAATTTTATGGATCTTGCCTGTCAGCTTAAGAATCCGTTCTGTAGTCGTTGTCTTACCAGCGTCCACGTGTGCGAAAATGCCGATATTGCGATAGCGTGTCAGGTCTTTCATTTGTTCTCTCTAAGGTGGTCCTGATTCGTAGGATTAGTCTTGTTAAGCCATTGAAAAATATAAGGTTTTTATTTTGGCTGAATTCCGGATCGCGTACATTACCACCGAATGGGATAAAGCTCACGTTAAATATGGCTTTTGGGGCATGCACGGTAGGGCTTTGGGCCTAAAGCCCTTTGCTTTTGGTGCTTTTGGTTGCGAATTTTGGCTACAAAACAAGTTATTTCCACCAAGCCAAAATATCTAGGGGAAAATTATGCTGAATCTGGGCTGGTTTCTACCCAGATGATGAGCATCTTAAAAAATGGGGGCGAAGCTAAAAGTCGATGTCCGCGTAAACCGGGGCGTGGTCTGAAGGGGTGATGTCATCAATCTTGCGCCGGTAGTCGCGGTCAATAACCACATCTTGAGTCAGGCCATCAACGCCTTGGGTGGCGAGAATAAAGTCGATTCTCAAGCCGTGCTTACGATGGAATGAACCACCGCGATAATCCCACCATGTGAATGCTTGCTCTTCCGGATAAAAGTGCCTGTATAAGTCAATAAGACCCGTATCCATAAGCGACTGTAAGCGAGCTCTTTCTTGCTTTGTGTGGAAAATGCCGCCATCTGCCGCCTCTCCTTTCCAGCCATCAATGGGCTCAGGGACGATATTGAAGTCACCGCAGATGATGCGATGGCCTTTTTTGCCGGACTGCCATTGTTTATTTAGGCTGTCGTACCAACCCAATTTCCCCGTGTAGTCCGCGTGCTCAAGGTTTTTGCCGTTAGGACAGTAAACTGTTGTGAATTCAAATTTGCCGTCGATATCTGCTGTGATTAAACGTGAGCCAAATTCTCCTTGGCCCTCTAAGCCGGTTTGTACAAGTTGTGCTGGGTGCTTGCTCAGAATGGCAACGCCATTCCAACTTTTTTGCCCGTGTACTAGGGCCTCGTAACCCAGCTCTTTGAAGTGATCTAGTGGAAAAACATCATCTGGCGTTTTCAATTCTTGGAAACCAACAACATCGGGTTGCCGGTCTTCTAGCCACTTAGTAATGTACTCCAAGCGGGCACGTAGGCCATTTACGTTCCAAGTAGCTATGCGCATATCTGCATTTCTCAATTATCTGATAAAGGTCATGATAGCCATTTGGTGACTCAGCGCCACAACCTCTGCAGAAGAAATTCATGTTTCAGAGGTTTAGTTAAGCGGTGAGTCTTACGCTTGCTTCGTTGCGGTTGTTTAGAATCGAGCCTTTAAGCCCGCGTAAACGCCAACTCCCGGGGCTTGATAGCCAAACACCTGTTGGTAGTCGTCATCTAACAAATTCTCGCCGCGTAGATACAGTGTGACGTTTGGCTTTAGTTGATAACTGGCTGTTAGGTTAACTAGCGTATAGCTACTTAATGTAACCCTGTCTTCGGCGGTGCTAAAGATAAACTCACTGTCTTGGTTTTTGCCATTGTGTAGAACCTGCAAACTAACGCGGCTTAGGTCATTGCTAGATGCGTAATGCAGACTGATGCTGCCGCTTTTTTCAGGTCGTCGCACCTCTACCCGCGCATCAGGCTCTCGACTGTGCAAAAAATTCCAATGAGCCGATAGTGACAGTTGTTCGCCAATAGCGGTGTCCAAGCTCATCTCCCAACCATGGCGCTGGCTGCTACCTGTCTGATTGACAGGTGATGAAGTAAACGTAGTCATATCAAATACGGTTTCAATTTCATCTGTGAGGTCTGCGGAAAAGTAAGTTAGGTCAAAACTAATTTGGTCATCTAGAAGGCTGCCAGATAATCCAAAGTCCCAGCTGGTCGACTCTTCAGGTTGCAGGTTTGGATTACCAGTGAAACTGTTAGGGGTGAAACCAAACAACTCAAAGAAGGTAGGGTTAGCGATACCTTGGCCCCAACTACTATGCAAGCGCAAGTTCTGCGGTAGGTTTTGACTTAATGTCACGCGAACGGTTGTGGCGTTGTCAAATCGTTGGTTATTGTCATTTCGCACACTTAAAGCTACGGAACGATTAGGGGTTTGCAGCACGTATTCGCCGACCAGTCCTAGTTGGCGATCTTTGGCAGCGTAGTTTGCGCCGCCAATTGTAGGGTAAATGTTTTCAAACTCACGACCCTCGTGTTGAACGCCAATTAGCCACGAATGAGTTAAGTCGCCTGCTTGTACAATTTTGCTGTTTTGCAGGTCTACTTTTGTGCGCTCTCCATTGAGCCCGCTGATCAAAGTGCCGGTGTCAAAAAACCTAGAGCGATTGCTGTTCTCGCTGATGCTCAGTTGTTGCTGCCAACCAAAGTATTCTGTTTGTAAGAGAATGTTGGCAAACCGTTGTTTAGAGGCGTTGTTTTGATCTGCGTCGATAACCAAACCCTGAGTTGCAGTGGATGGAAAGTCGAAGTCTTGCTCGTCACCCTGAGCATCTATTTCTGACTGGTTTAAAGTCACTTTGAAAAGGCTGGCATCGCCCCATTGATAACTCAGCGATCCACGCACGCTAGAATCTTCGAAGCCATCTTTCTCGTTACCAAGTGCAGATGCACTGTAGCCATCGCTGATGATGCGACTGACGTTGAGTTGGCCGGCCCAAAGATTCTCACCTTGGGATTGCGCAACAGATACGCCTGCGCTGCCGTAATGAGTTTGGAAACTTCCGGATTCTAAGCTCACATGGGTTTTTACACCTGGCTCCTTCGCTTGATTGGTAAAAATGCCAATTACGCCGCCGATGGTGTCAGCCCCAAAACGTGCGCTTTGTGGGCCGCGTAAAACTTCAATGCGGCTAATGTCAGCTCCAGCCAAATGAGCGAAGTTGAATTCCGAACCGTTACCAACGTCATTGACCTCAACGCCGTCTATTAACACCAACGTATGATTCGCCTCTGCGCCGCGAATTCTGACCTGGGTTAACGCACCCAGTGGCCCGGCACGGTTCACTGACATGTTGGGAATAGTTCGTAGCAATTGGCTCACATCAAAGTTAGCTTGGCGAGCAAAGTTGCCTACATTAATTGCGCTAACGCTGCTGCCTACGGTTTTTACGTTTGATGGAAGGTGATTTGCTAATACCAATACCTCTTCGATGACCTCCATAGTCGCGCTGGAATTTGTATTCTGCGCATACGTCGAAAACGCGATTGTGGAAAATAGGAAACCGCAGAAACCGATGATGGCCTTGGTTGGATTGTTCATACTTCTACACCTTATTAAACATATATCCAAAAATTGAAGCGGAAGATTAGAGGCATCGGGGTTTAAGATCCACGAAGATGTCTCATGTTAAAGCTGAGCGGGTTTGTTTTTTTTTCAGGCCACGCATAATCGCGTGCACCACACTCTGTTAACGAATACCTTTTTAGTGCATGTCTTTTTAGACAGAGCTGGGTTTAGGCTGGCATGTCTTGATGAAAGGAATAGACTTGCGTGCAAGTTAGTAGCCCTTTCGACACGGCACGCCCTAATTATGATCAAACGCTGTCTTTTATATAATCCCATCGCTGCTCAGTGGCGATGGTTCAGCGAACCTGTCGATATTTTAATCGCGACGTCTTTGGGTCAAGTGGAGTCAATACTTCGCGCTGCCGAGCGGCGGGTTAACGATGAAAACTTGATCGCAGTAGGATTTGTAACTTACGAAGCCGCTGGTGGATTCGATGCTTCTTTACTAACCCATAAATCGGGTAAGTTGCCCTTGGTCTACTTTGGCTTGTTTAAGCAAGGGGTCCCCTACCAGCCAGAACCAGTCCAGAGTCAAAGTGCTGAACTATGGCGCATTGATACCTGCAGCGCGGACTACCAACAAGATATAGAAAATATTAGAACTCAGATTGGCGCGGGAGATTTGTACCAGATTAACCACACTCTGCGATTAAAGGGTGGGGTGGGTGATCCTTGGCGGCACTTTCAGCAAATTGGTTTAGATGCACCATATGGTGCATACATAGAAACAGACGAATTTGTTATAGCCTCAGGTTCTCCTGAACTGTTTTTTCATTTGGACGATCAGCAGCTTACGTCTCGGCCAATGAAAGGCACAGCCAAGCGCGGGCAGAATGACCAGGCCGATAAAGCTCAAAAAACTTGGTTGGCAGGTTCAAAAAAGAACCAAGCTGAAAATTTGATGATTACTGACATGGTAAGAAATGACCTAGGCAGAGTAGCCAAGCCGGGTAGTGTAAAGGCCAATAAATTATTCGCCTTAGAGCGTTATCCGACCGTTTGGCAAATGACCTCAAGTATTGCGGCAGAAACCCAGGCCTCAGTGACCGAAATTTTTAAGCAGTTATTCCCTGCGGCCTCAATCACCGGCGCGCCGAAGCATGCGGCTATGTCGAGTATTGCTCAGCTGGAGAATACCCCGCGAGAAATTTATACCGGTGCAATAGGCTACATTGCACCAAAACGACAAGCCCAGTTTAGTGTCGCCATTCGCACAACTTGGATTGAGCAAAAGAGTGGTCAGGCAACCTATGGTGCGGGCGGCGGAATTGTCTGGGATTCTGCTGCTGAGGAAGAGTTTGCCGAACTGCAAACAAAAGCAGGCATTTTGAAGAATGTGAAAACTGCTGAAGACTTTGCCCTATTCGAAACATTGAGTTGGACACCAGATAAAGGCTTTAGCTTGCTTGAAAGACACATGGATCGTATGCAAGCCAGCGCCGAGTTTTTTGGTATGGCCTTTGATTCAGCAGTCGCCCAACGTAGGTTGGAGGAAGCCCTTGGAAGCAACGGATGCAGCGAACCGCAGCGAGTGAGATTAACTTTGGCCGCAAAGGGCGTGTATAGCGTTGAGTATCAAGCGTATTCAGGCAGAGTCGCGGACGAAGCTGCAGCGGTAGCAGGCAAGCCGCAGATTGTCGCGTTGGCTAAAACGCCAGTACAAGCTGGCGATCCTTTGCTACAACATAAAACCACGGATCGCAGTGCTTACGAACTCGCCAGAGCGGAGGTTGAGCAGGGAGTAGAGCCGTTGATGTTCAATGCTGCCGGAGAGGTCACTGAGACGGATATTGCCAACATTGTCTATCGCCTTAACGATCAGCTTTATACCCCGTCATTGATTAGCGGATTGTTGCCAGGAACACTGAGAGGATATCTGCTTAATCAAGGTGCTTTGGCTGAACGGGTGCTAAGAATTGATGAATTGGCCGAATTACAGGCGATTTTCTTGCTAAACAACCTTCGAGGCTGGCGAAAAGCAAAGATAGCGGCGTTGGCGGATTGACAACATTGGGTGGTGTAAGGACAATTCGCATCCCCTGATCAGTCGGTCAGGGCCGTGGCTACGTAGCTCAGCTGGTTAGAGCACAGCATTCATAATGCTGGGGTCGGTGGTTCAAGTCCACCCGTAGCTA
>ENA-OQVM01004521-OQVM01004521.1-marine-metagenome-genome-assembly--contig:-NODE-4521-length-14117-cov-5.353490_pt1 | contig 14117 bp, 9 predicted proteins | sample MGYA00237776_ERZ505498 | MGnify/ENA primary metagenome ERZ505498 (study PRJEB26159, sample SAMN06265151) | marine metagenome | isolation source: Helgoland LTER site | place: Germany:Helgoland, sampling... | reverse complement strand
GTAAATCCGCGAATCATATCGCTGAGTAACTCATCCACGCGCCCGCCGAAGCCACCCATGCCCTAAGTATAAGAAGTATAAATGGGGTGTCGGGAGTAACGGGCCGTCCAGAAAGCGGTCGTGGAGGCAGGAGATCGTGGATGTAGGCTCGGGCAGTGCCTGCGGTGAGTACTCGCATTGCTGGTCTTGTAGATCTTTTTCGTTCACCTTCGAAACTTGGCACAAACAACTCCATACCAACGAATTCCTCAGTGGCTTCCTTGCTGATTGAGTGCTGTTGAACTGGAATCCTTCCCAGCGAAAAGAGGCAATGTCTCAGGGGGTGCTCGAGATGGTGGTGTCAGTAGCGGTAGGGAAGGGGTAGCCAGCTCTTTATCACGTAAGTGAGCCAGGATCCTGTCGATGATGTCCTGATCCTCAATGCAAGCGATGACTTTCAACGACCCGCCACAGCGACCGCAGATTAAAAGCTCGCCAACAGCGTGAGGTAGTCACCTTCATGCTTTCCACGCAGTGGCGTCTATTTCGTTAACAGGATAAAGCCAGAGATATTGGTTGCTCGGTTTTACCTGTCTTGAAGAAAGTAACCGCCCGACGAGAGCCAGTTTGGCGCTATCTTAAATCAAATAATCAACGCCATCGAAAAATCCTAATGGCCAGCCCGCAGTTATTGACCTAAAACGTTGGTAGCAGACTTTTTGGCTGCCTTTGCGGCTTTTTTCTCTTTTGCCGTTAGCAGTGGTTTCTTTTTGGCACTTTTCTTACTGTCTTGTCCTTTGCTCATGATACGTTCCCTTTGCGGTAAGCTTTATAAGCCTAAAGTCAGTGTGGGCCGACCTAGGGACAATGGTGAGGTTAATGGTCAGGTTAATCGTTACGTTATAACTACTGCGCGTAGCGCCTAATCCACACGTAGCAAAGTCAGTATGGGCTCATGAACCGCTAATCGATAGGCATAGCTCACATTAGCGAGTGGCTAGACGCGCTTGTGTCTATTATTGAAAACGCCGTATCGATTACCATCCAGCGCTTGCATAGGCCGCTTAAACAGATACGGCAGCAGGATAGCTAAGGCGACCGTTCTTCAAGCATTAGGACACGTACAGATGAAGAAGTCAGATAAAAAAATCGACAACACGGTTATAAAGGCCCTCACCGAAGTATGTGAGGCGGCGCTTACAGAAGTGGCTGGGTTTAAATGGCTAACCCATTTTGTAAACCACAATGACTTTCCAGATTCACTGTCCGTTGTTTGTGTATTTGACACTAACGTTGAGCTAGCCAATGCATTGGCTGAGCGTAAAGACGATGTTTTGTGTCGTTTGATAAAACAGGCGCTAGCAGGGTCGAATATCCATATTGCAGACGTGCAACAGCGGGTAAGCTTTGACACTGAAGAAAACTGTCAAATTGAAAACGCAGGTAAATGGCAGTTGCGTTTTAGATAACTCGAGCCTAGTCAGATGTAGCGAAATCGACGTGGTCCAATGGGTGTTTTTCGGGCATAAAGCAGGCGTTAAGGTATTGCCAAGTTAACGGGCCAAAATTGCCAAACTCGGCCCATGAATACCTACAAGCGACATCGTTTCCCGCCAGACATCATCAGCTACGCCGTTTGGCTCTATCATCGATTCAATCTCAACCACCGAGATATCGAAGATCTACTCGCAGAACGAGGCATCACCGTCAGCCGCGAAGCGATCCGTCTTTAGTGTATCAAGTTCGGAGCCATTTATACCCGTCGCTTGAAGAGGAAACACCGAGGCTATGGTGACACATTCTACATTGACGAAGTCTTTGTGAGGATCAATGGCAAGCAGCATTATGTTTGGAGAGCCGTAGACCAGGATGGGGATGTGGTTGATGTTTACCTTCAGGCGAGACGTGACGGAGCAGCTGCTAAGCGGTTCTTTATGCGTTTACTCAGATCACACGGCAGTGAACCGAGGAAGATAGTCACCGATAAACTACGCAGCTATGGCGTTGCACATCGGGAACTGATTCCCGAGGCGATCCACAGTACTCAACAGTATGAGAATAATCGGGCTGAGCAATCTCACGAGGCGACCAGGGTGAGAGAACGAGGGATGCGTAAGTTCAAATCAGTCGGTCAGGCGCAGAGAGTTCTGGGTGCCCATGCAGCGGTTTCAAACCTCTTCAATCTTGGAAGGCATTTGATCGGGGCGAAACACTATCGTGATCTGAGGGTGAGTGCGTTCGCTGAACGGAGTAAGGCGGTTGCTTGAGAGTAGGTGGCAGAATTCTGCTGCCTGATTCAGTTAACCTGCCAAAATCCTTAAATAGCCTCGTTTACTAGGCCCCTTAGATAGCCGCATGGGATCGTTTTTCAGTGGGCCTTTGATACTGACGATAATTGTCATGCTACCTCTGAGAGGTGGATTTGGCCGTCCCTTCCTAATTAGCGGTCATCGAGTGACGGCATGCGTCATAAAACTGCAACAAATAGTTCATATATCGGTAAAGATAGCGTCATATAAGTTTCATTTTTCACCCCTAAAGTTGGCCGTGTTAAATCGCTGTTAACCGGCAAATTCAGCCAGGGGTGTTCATGTCTTTCTTTAAAACTGCGCGATGCGCGATTGTTGCCACTTTTCTTTATGGTTTGTTGGCAGCTGCCCCCACTCTGGCGGCAGATGAGCTTTTGGTTTATGTGTTTGCCGGTGACGTCCCAGCGGCGGGCACTGAAGTACAGCTCGATCAGACCATTGTGGGCAAGACCAGCGAAGATGGCTCTCTCCTTGTCGATATCTCAGGACAGGGCACGCATATTGTTACCGTGGAAGCTAACGGGGGCGCCATTACTGCGCGCTTTGTCTCAAGGGCTGGACAATTGGTCGATGCGGTCGTGCAGCTTGAAAGCGGTGAAACATTTGTTGATGTTTATGGGCAAACCGAAAGCAATATGGAGCGTAAATCGGCCGCTGAGGGCACCCTCAATATTCGGGTGTTACAGGGCGATAGCGTTGCGTCCAATGAGTCGATCTATATTGCCGGCCTCGGCGCTTCACTAACCACAAACTCATCAGGAGAGGCCAGTATCACGTTGCCAAGGGGGCGTTATCGGACCCAGGTGGCTGAAAAAACTGCCAACCTCCGTGTCGTGGGAGGGCTCACCCGCTCAGTGGTGCTCAAAATCGATGAGTCAGCCATGATGATGCAGGTGGCCGCACCGACCCTTGAAGAGGTCATCGTCATCGCAAGCTTCGACCCTGCGGGTCTTGAGCTCAGTGAGCGTGACACGACCAATATCGTTGACACAATCGGAGTTGAGTTGCTGGCAAGATTTGCAGACTCTGATGTGGCGGCCTCGGTGGTTAGAGTGCCGGGAGTCTCAGTTCAAGACGATAAATATGTGTTTATTCGCGGTCTGGGTGGGCGCTATGTCTCGGCTACCCTAAACAACGCGACCATGCCGTCTACCAACCCCTCCAAACGGACGGTTCCTTTAGACCTGTTTCCCTCCAATTTTGTGAATCAGTTGGATGTAAAAAAGACTTTCCTCACCCACATGCCGGGCGAATCTACCGGGGGCAACCTCGCCATTAACACCAAGACATTTCCTGATGAGCGTGTGCTTGGTATGAGTATTCAAGGCGGCTATACGACAGATTTAACCGGGGAAACTGTTTTTGTCGATGCCCTTGAGGGCGACTTCGACCAAATGGGCTGGGATGACGGCGCTAGAAGTGCGGATCCTGCTTTGGCGGCAATCTCTGACATGTTGAATTCCGGTGAGGCGGTTGATAGCACCACCGGCCAGGTTTTTACCTTGGACGACGCCACCGCGGGAGAATTGCGACGCGCAGGCGCCCTGTTGATGAAAGACGGTTTTGATCCCAGCTTTGAATCAGCGGCACCCAGCGGAAAGATGGGCCTCAACTTTGGCGATCTGTTTCTTCTCGACGCCTCTGAAGTGGGGGTTTATGCCGCCATGAACTACTCCAACGACTGGAGTAAGCGCGACGATGGGGAACGCTACACCTACGAATCACAGGGTGAGGTTGCAGACAACTTTCTCTATCGGCAATACACCAACACCGTACAGTTCAACGGGTTTTTGTCAGTGGGTTGGAACGTCGGTGATCACACGTTTGAGTGGAACACCGTGGCCTCTCGTGTCACCGAAAGCCAGTTAGAGCGATCGGTAGGTCAGGAGGGCGATGAGTTTCAGGCATTGCTTCGGCAAACCATTCAGTGGGAAGAGCGGCAGTACCTGTCGACACAACTCGCAGGATCGCACTTTTTAAACGATCTGGGTTCTGTTTCCTTGGAGTGGCAGGCGACTGTAAGTCAGGCCGATCGCTACGCCCCTGATCGCCGGGAATACGACTTTTCGGCCACGTCTAGCGCGACCGATCCAGAGGCATTGAAGTCGCAATACGACTTCCAGCAACCCAATGATCAGCAGTCAGAATTGTTTAACGGTTTTATTTTGGAGCCGGGCACGATCGTGCGCCGATATGACGATCTGGTTGACGACAATATCGACGTTTCGGCGCAGCTTGGCTGGGACGTGTTTGACGCCGGAGAAAGCTTCGGCAGACTATCTACGGGTATTCAGCTTATTTTTCGGGAGCGTACTTCAGAGAGCGCGACGTACGGTTTTAACGTTAATCAAGTGCGTGATGACTTGCTCCGCACCAGCAATCTGCTGGTTTCCGATGTGGTTTATAGCTGTGACAGCACGTCGTCTAGCGTCCAATGTGGATCCGCTACAGAAGGTGGTATTTCCAACGACCCTAATTCTGGTTTGGTGTTTGTTGATAAAACCCTCGCTTCAGATAGCTATGACGCTGAATTGGAGTACAACAGCGCGTTTGTCATGTATGACCACACCTTCAACGCGTCCTGGCAGGTGGTTGTGGGTGGCCGTTACGAAACTTACAAGCAGACGACAGATACGTTCTCACTACAGGGGAGTGGAGGTGCCGTTCAATCACTAATTGATGAGGACAGCTTTTTACCCAGCCTTGGCGTCAACTGGTTCGTGACCGAGTCGCAGCAAGTCCGTTTTGCACTTTCACAAACCGTAGCGCGGCCAGACTTTAAGGAGGCCGCTAACGCGACCTTTTACGACAACGAATTCAATGTTCGTGTTCGTGGCAATCCATTCCTAGAAATTTCCGACATTCTCAACGCAGACTTACGATGGGAATGGTACCTGTCAGAAATGGACAGCGTATCGGTTGCCTTGTTCTACAAAGACATGGACAAGCCGATTGAGCGGGTGGTGCAGGCGGCATCGGGTTCAGCCGGTAATTCACGAACATTTCAAAATTCCGATAGCGGAGAGCTGTTCGGTGTTGAGGTCGATGGTAGGTTTGAATTTCCCTTGGGTGACGGCTATGACCAGAGTCTATTTGTGGCTTTCAACGGCGCCTATATCGAATCTGAAGTCAGCGCTGCGAATCAGGAAGCTCGTGCCCTTCAGGGTCAGCCCGAGTACACCGCCAACCTTATCTTTGGTTTTGACAGCATAAGCGCGGGACATCAATTGACGCTGCTGTTGAATCAAAACGGTAAATCAATCGCCGATGTCGGCGTATCCGGACAACCCGATGTGTTTCTTGAGCCCAGGCTAGATCTCAATATGGTCTACCGGTTCAACATGTCCGACTCCCTCACGTTGAAGGCGAAGCTAGAAAACCTTCTGGATGAGGAAGTGAAGTACAGCCAAGGCGGGCAGGTGTTCCAAGTCTACCGTCGGGGTTCTTCTGTTCAGCTGGGTTTTGACTGGCAGTTTTAAGCCCATCACATTGACTCTCACAGAGATGAAAAAATTATGACGCGAAGTATCAAGCTACACCTTATTAGTGCGGTTTTGGTGACATTACTTGCTGCGTGCTCCGACGGCGACAACACCACCATCAACATTGAGGCACCACCGAGCAATGGTGGCGGTGACTCGGGCGGCGGTGACTCGGGGGGCGGTGACTCGGGGGGCGAAACCCCGGTGTCTTGTCCTGAAGGGACGTCTGAAGTCAGCGAAGGGCTGTGTGAATTGCCCGCTACCATCTCGACAGACTTGACGCTGTCGGCAGGGGTTCAATATTTGATGACGGATCGCGTGACCGTGGGTAACGGTAATGGTCAGTTGGAAAGTAACGGTGATGGCTCTTTGGCAGATGGCGCAGATGTTCAATCGGTGACATTGACGATTGAGGCCGGTGTTGAGGTTTTAGGAAAGTCGGGCACATTTGCCAATTTACTCGTGACCCGGGGTAGCAAAATTCTGGCAGCGGGTACCGCAGACGCGCCGATTATCTTTAGCTCCGACGATGAGGGCTATGACGGCTCCGGCGAATGGGGCGGTCTGATCATTCATGGCTATGCGCCGCACAATGAATGCGCGGAGGGGGGCAGTTACTGCGACATCGATGCGGAGGGCGAGTCGGGGTTTGCGGGTGGCTACGATCCGGCTGATAGCAGTGGTGTCCTGCGGTATGTGGTCGTTGCCGAGGGCGGTTATGAATTTTCTACCGGCAATGAGATCAACGGCATCTCGCTGGTTGGCGTGGGCCGGGGCACAGAAATGGACTACGTTCAGGTGCATGGCAACTCAGACGACGGTATCGAGTTTTATGGCGGCACGGTCAATCTGAAGCACGGTGTTTTCACCAACAACAACGATGACTCGGTTGATTGGGACGAGGGATATCAGGGCAACTTGCAGTACATTATTGTTAAGCAGGGTGCGTCCAAGGGAGAGGCCTTTGAGATGGATACCGAGGGGTCTTCCGATGGATTTCTCTCTAAGCCAACCCTTGCAAACGTGACGGTAGTGGCTGAAAAGGTAGCCGACCGAGCTGACTACAGCCTAAACTTTAAGAAGCGCTCGGGTGGTTTTTTCCACAACACGATCGTCACTGTGTCGCCTGATTCTGAAACCGCTCTGACCACCTGCGTCAATGTTGACGGCTCGGGTTCACAGGCGCTGGTGGGTGAGGCGCTGGTTCTGAACAACTGGATTCAGGATTGTGCCTCGGGATCTGGCGATCGCGGCACCCTGGCAAACGTAGCGGGTTTGGATAACGGCACCATTGCGGCAGTAGCGGCACAGCTCGATGATAATTTCGCTTCTCAGGCATCTGCCGCGGTATTGTCCAACACGATCGATTGGGCGGCGGTTAACAGTGCCTACCCGGAATCGGTGGCAGACGCAGACTACCTTGATGCGACGGATTTTATTGGTGCGGTCAACCCCGATGGCAGCGATGTCTGGTGGGCTAACTGGACTATCGCAGGCAGCGTTGGTAATCCTAGCCTGCCCGAGGCGTCCTGTCCCTCAGGTACGGATGAACTGGAAGACGGTCTATGCCTGCTGCCCCCCACTGTCTCGTCTGACCTGACGTTGACTGCGGGTGTGGACTACCTCATGGAAGGCCGGGTTACCGTCGGTAATGGTAATGGCCAACTGGAGACCAATGGCGATGGGACGCTGGCCGATGGGTCTTCAGTCCGCAACGTTACTTTGACTATTGAGCCAGGGGTAAAAGTGCTGGGCAAAACCGGTACCTTTGCTAACTTGGTGATCACCCGCGGCAGTAAGCTTATGGCGATGGGTACGCAATCGGCACCCATCGTATTCTCCTCCGATGATGAAGGCCTTGACGGATCCGGTGAATGGGGTGGGCTGATCATGCACGGCTATGGACTACACAACGAGTGTAGTGAGGGTGGCAGCTATTGCGATATCGACTCCGAGGGAGAATCAGGCTTTGCGGGTGGCTATGACCCGAACGACAGCAGCGGTGTACTGCGCTACGTGGTAGTCGCTGAAGGTGGCTACGAATTCTCTACCGGTAATGAAATCAACGGTATCTCTCTGGTAGCCGTGGGTAACGGTACGGAGATGGATTACATTCAGGTGCATGGCAACTCTGATGATGGCATTGAGTTTTATGGTGGCAACGTCAACGTTAAGCACGGCGTATTCACCAATAACAATGACGATTCAGTGGATTGGGATGAGGGTTATCAGGGCAACCTTCAGTACATTATTGTCAAGCAAGGCGCTTCAAAAGGTGAAGCCTTTGAAATGGATACCGAGGGTTCGTCAGAGGGCTTTTTGTCAAAGCCAACACTGGCCAATGTCACGGTGATCAACGACAAGGTGGCTGATCGCGCAACTTATAGCCTGAACTTTAAAAAGCGCTCGGGCGGCTTTTTCCACAACACCGTAGTGACTGTTGCTGATACCTCTGAGACCGCCGTCGATACCTGTATTAATGTCAACGGCTCCGGTTCTGAAGCACTGGTTGGTACTGCACTGGTTCTTAACAACTGGATTCAGGACTGCGGGCAGGGCGAAGGGGTGCACGGCACACTGTCAGGATCCAATGCGAGCTTCGATACCACAACCGTGGTCGAGACCGATGCGGCGCTCGATGCGCTGCTCAGCTCGCAAGCTCCCGAAGCGGTGGGTCTAGACCCTCTGGACTGGGATGCGATTAATGGCGCTTATGCCGAGTCGGTTGCCGATGGTACTTACTTGGATTCCACGGATTACATTGGCGCAGTCAACCCTGACGGGTCTGACCCCTGGTGGGCAGGCTGGACTGTACCGGGCTCACTATGAGCCTGGTCGTGAGTGTCGCTGGGCCGCATAACACGGTTTTTGCAAAGACCCATGCTGAGCATGGGTCGTCAATAGGAACACGTTAAACCGGTTGATGATGGCCCTTGTTGCCAACGTTAGCTTAATAAACGAAGACTTATGACTATGAAAAAAATCTTGGTTGTCGATGATGAATCTGACCTCAGAGATATGCTGAGATTTGCCTTGGAGACTGAGGGATTTGAGTGCTTGGAAGCTGCTGATATTCAAGAGGCTTACTGGCTGATCACTGATCAAAATCCCGATTTGGTTTTGCTCGATTGGATGCTGCCCGGTGGTAGTGGCCTTGAACTGCTGACCCGGCTGAGGAAAGAGGAAGCGACGCAGTCCTTACCCGTCATTATGGTCACCGCCAAAGCTCATGAACAGGACGTCGTTCAGGGGCTAGATATGGGCGCCAACGATTACCTTACCAAGCCCTTTTCATTAAAAGAGCTTCTCGCGCGAATCCGCACGCTTTTTCGAGACGTTGGCAATGCAGATGATGACCATGAACTGCGTGTTGGAGATTTAGTACTTGAACCTGATAGCCGTCGTGTCACTTTGGGCTCTCAGGTTCTCATGTTAGGACCTACGGAATTTAAACTACTGCAATTTTTTATGACGCATCCAGAGCGAGCTCATTCTCGCGAACAGATACTCCAACGCATTTGGGGCAATAATGCCTGTGTGGATGCGCGTACGGTTGACGTGAGTATTCGCCGTCTTCGGAAAACGCTGCAGAACGCCCATCCTGTGTACAGTGAACTCATTCAAACCGTTCGTGGGACTGGCTATCGATTTTCCCCCAGAGATTTAGTCGCGGCTTAAAGCTGTAATCCAGAGTTTCTATTTAGGGCTTGCGGCGGGCATGGTGCATATCAGGCCGCCAGTAAGGCATACTCGGGCGCACAGTGGTGTTCATGCCATTAAGCCGAGGGCGGGATAATAGAAACTTGATATGAAGGCCGATCGAAAAACAGAGATCTTGCGCGCGGCAATAGAACTCATTGCCGACGAGGGCTACAGCAGCCTCAGCATGCGGGCTTTGGCCCGGGCAAGTGGTTTGAAGTTGGGTGCACTGCAGTATCACTTCCGAACTTGGGATGCGCTGTTGATCGCCTTGGTCGATTATATTGGGGCTGAAATTATTGTTGCACTTGATACTGAAGGAGGATTTAGTGCCCAGCCCTCGGTCACGCACCTGATTGAGTTTATGCTGGATGAGCATGTGGGCACGTCAGATAAGTTATTCAATGACCGGCTTTGGGTACAGCTGTGGGCCATGGAGCAGGTAGAGCCGTTGGTCTCAGACTTATTGGAGGAGCTTTACGCGAATTTTCTGGCTATTTTAGAGGCTATGTTGGCGGCAAATGGGGCTGTTAATCCGCGCGCAGAAGCCCTCATGCTTTTAAGCATGGTAGAGGGGGAGTCTCTCTTTATGGGCTCCGGTCGACGCTGGGAAAAAGATCGAGCTGCGGTAAGGAAGACCATACTGAGCTTCGTAGAGGAGCGTTATGGTGGCGCTTAATCAGACGCGTTTTTACTGACCCACGCAGGCAGCGCACTCCTTTGGCGGTGTCTCGTGTCGCCTGACATTTGTTGCCCAGCAGGAGTGGCCCATGGATTTAGATTGCCCTCTACTGTACGAAAGGCGCCATTGAGAGCCCCGCGTCCATAAGCGCCACTGCTGTGAGTTTACGCTGAGCCTACGAACCCTGAGTAACCTGTTCGACCTCTTTCGCGGCATGCTGTCGCGCCTCCCACCGGCACGGGCATGGGCCTTTTTTGTTTTGCGCTCCCTGCAAGGATGTAAAGCTCTAAGAGAGGCTGCCATGCACACTAGTGCTTCGCTTTAGCGCTATGCGGGCATCAAGGGGAGGTTGAAGCGCGGATTAGCGAAATTTGGCAATCATTGCTTCCATGAGCTCAGCCGTAGCACCCCAACCGTGGGATTCTCCATTGCCGTCGGCTCGGGGCCAAGTCGAATACAGGGTAATCACAAGATTGGCCTCTGGGACTACCCGTACAAACTGGCCGTGAATGCCATAGCCACTGACGTCCCCGCCTGAATTTCCTTCTCCCCACCAAAATGAACGGTAGGATGGCGTGTAGCCCTCGGGCGCAGGGTAGGGCCAGTTGGGATCGCCTTCCTGTGCCAATATGTCCTGAATAAAGGGTTCAGGAACGACTTCTTTACCCAGTGCCTTACCGTCGTTCAAAACCAGGAGCCCCAAACGAGTGAGATCACGCAGCGTCGAGCTCATACCATGATCGGCTAATACAAAGCCCCCTTTGTCCACCGTAATGTTGGCATCGAATTCTGCCCCCATGGGCTGCCAGATATGCTCAGAGATGAGCTCAGCCAACGGCTGCCCTGTTGCCGCTTCAAGCACCCAGCCAATGACGTTCGTTGAGCCCGACCGGTAGCTGAACTTTCCCAGCTTTGACGCATCCCGCCCAACGGTTGGAAGAAATTCATAAAGGCTTGTGGGTCCGTCTTTTGGGCAGTAGTCCGCATCTGTCCAGCCGATAGCGCAGTCTTGAAGTCGGAACGTTGTGGTGAAATCCGGATAATCTTCGCTGTAGTCAGACCCGTCGCGCATGTCGAGTACAGTTTGCAGCGAGTCGGGGGCATAGCCGCTTTCGGCGAGGGCAGGCACATAATGAGATACCGGCTTACTGAGGTCGATGACCCCTTCAGCTGCCAATTTTCCTGCGACGAGTGCGACAACAGATTTAGACACAGAATTCATTAAGTGTGGCAGTTCGGGCTTGAGGCTGCCGTAGTACTGCTCGAACACAATGTCGCCGTCTTTGAGAATCAGTAGGCCATCGATGTACTGTTGCTCGGCGATGTTATCGATCGACTGTTGCCGCCCCTGAAATTTCACGGAAAAATCCGTTGCGAGATTTTCGCTGTTTTTAAGTACAAGAAATTGAGTAGGATCACGAGGAATATTCACCGTAGGAATCACTTCGCGCATGTGGCTGAAGGCCCAGCGGTTAACAGGCCCGAATTGAAAGGATTCAAGGGTCAGTTTTTCGGGTCGACCACTGTCCGCGGCAACCGAAATCGATTGACCGAGGAGCAATACCGTCAAGACTAGCCCCGTGACAAACCTGTTATCGGTGTTCACTCCCATGCGCTCGCTCCTTGGCAGATAAGATGGCAATTTAAACCCGCCGTTTTTGTACCGGCAAGACCGCTGATTCAAGCAGTCTGCTCCTCAACCGCTCGCCAGGCAGCATCGAAGGCCAAGTTCATCAGCGCAGTTGCCTCGGAGTCGGTGTTGGCAATAGAGATGCGACCAAACTGGGCACGCCCAATCTCGTGGGGTGCCTGGCCTTCCTCCCATTTGGGGTCATACAGACTCAAGTACGCGTAAGCATACCCGTGTGGGATTCGATTGACCGTAATCGCCTGAATATCGGTCTCATGGTTGAAGCCGTGTTGTCCTAGCAGCGATTGCAATTGTTGGCGTATTTGCTGCTCGTAGTCGTCAAAGGGGGTGCTATAGATGGTGTGACGCGCCATGCGCAGTTGATCGCGACACGATGCAGGTTGTTCAGGTCCGGTCATGGGCGAACGCATCATGAACACGACCATGGGGTCGTCTGGCCCGCGGGGGGGCTCATAGCCGCCCACCGCGACGGCAGGTGATGTGCTCACCCACTGAAAAGGGTCATAGGGGCACTGAAACAAGGTGGCGCCCAGTTTTGAGTAGGCTTGACCATTCTTCAGTTGCACATTGGCATAGACGAAGGGGGTTTTGACCCCGTAGCTCAGTCCCTCTTTTTGGGCTTTTGGCATTTCCGGGCACAAGTGGGGTATGAGGGCGTTGTAGCAGGCCAACACGCAGTGGTCAGCGGTAACTCGCTGGGCCTTGCCCTGCTGTACGTAATCCACCTCAACTTGATTGTTATTGTTTTCGCGTACCCCGACCGCCGTGCTATTGAGGCGCAGCCTTGTGGCATGGTTTTCTTGGTCTAGAGCGCTGTAATCAAAGCGCGCAATCGCCACATCTTGCGTGCCCTGCATACCCGGGGACACGGCGGGAATCAGCTTTTGTACCAGTAAGCGCGCGACAGACGCATTGCCGTCGGGAAACATTGTGACACTGAGTAGGCTATCTAGCGCGAGCTCCGCCAACTTGGCCGTGGCCTTGCCCACCCAGCCCATTGACTTGATGCCCGCGCAGCCCGAGGTAATACCCTCGAGTACCGTTAGGTTCCATCCCGAGACGCCGGCGAGGTTGATAACGATGGCATTTAGAATCGGCAGGGTAGACTCGGCCAGGCCGACCTTATCCACCAAGTAGCGGTTGTAACTGGTGGTATTAATGTATTCCCATTTCTCGCTGAGCGAGAAGTCGTCCAGAAAGTCTTGGTGCCCGGCGAATAAGTCGATCAGCTTGTCTTGCTCTGCTGTGGGCAGGGGCAAGGCGCGCACAGATTTCTCGTAGTCCTTGCCACCAAACATAGCGGCTAGCCAGTTTCCACCAACGGTGACATGGCCGTTTGCTCCGGGCATGGCGATTCCATTTTCTGCCTCCATTTTGCCCGCGAGGAACACATCGTCTGGTGTTTGTTGGTTCATGAACTCGATGAAATTGTCATCAATGCCCATGTCTGCCATCAGCTCGCGTGCGGCATCGCTGTAACCGCTGAGTGCTTCTATATTTTGCGCACCACCGAGGCTAAGCATCATTCGCCCATCTTGGTGGAATTCATTGCGCTTGGCGTGACCGCCAAAGTCATCGTGATTGTCGAGTATTAGGATGCGCGCATCGGCACCCATTTTTTGTTGGTAGTAGCGTGCCGCTGCCAGCCCGCTCATGCCTGCGCCGACCACGATCAGGTCATAGTGCTCATCGAGTGCTTCATAGTGTTTGGGTTTGTTGCCCCGCCAGGCTAACTCGTGGGCCACTTCGAAAGAGCCTTCGTGGCTACCTCGCATACCCGTGAGTGTGGGGGGGTAATACGCAGAGGGCTCTGGGGGGTTAAATACCCCAGGGGCACCCGCCGTAACTGGTATCTCTGTTGCGACTTCATTGCCGCATCCGGACAGTAATAGGCCGCCGGCTCCAATGACAGCACCGTTTATAAAATCTCGACGTGTTATGTCAATCGGCATAGGCAGGCTCTTTTCTCATTCTCTTGCATCGCGTTATTTTCCACTTTACATGTCAGCCGACAGGTTATAGCCTGTCGACTGACATGCGCAAGGCCTTCATCGATTTTTCGATTGTAAAAATAGGAAAACCCTTTTAATGAGCAACCTCACTGCTAATGATACCGCCCTGAATATTCAGATGAACCGCTTGGGTTTTTGGTGCGCGGTTATTTGTATTGCAACGGGGTTGTTAGCCGTAGCACTGCCTCTGGATGTCCCGGGTGGATATGACGCGACTCACGAAGAACGACTGAATTGGCTCGCGGCTCACAGGGGATTGTTCATTGCCGGCTGGCTCAACCAAATCGTTGCAATGCTCACCTT
>ENA-OQVM01004518-OQVM01004518.1-marine-metagenome-genome-assembly--contig:-NODE-4518-length-14120-cov-8.172541_pt1 | contig 14120 bp, 13 predicted proteins | sample MGYA00237776_ERZ505498 | MGnify/ENA primary metagenome ERZ505498 (study PRJEB26159, sample SAMN06265151) | marine metagenome | isolation source: Helgoland LTER site | place: Germany:Helgoland, sampling... | reverse complement strand
GCAAAAAATACATTCGGGTCGCCATGGTGGCCCCAACACAAGAAATGCAGCGCGGTCTGACCCTGATCCGCGACTGTCTGTATGGTTGAGGAATAACAGTATGGCATCTTACCAATCCCGGCGTCGTGATCCGCTTTTGGACAGCACAACACAGGCAGCGATTGAAAAACGCACCAAAGAGTTGTTGGGCCTTGGCCTGGTCTTTGTTGGCCTGCTGATTGCCGCGATGGTGGGCAGTTATTCCCCCGATGATCCAAGCTGGATTTCCGCCACTGACGCCCCTGTGCAGAACTGGCTGGGGCATTTTGGTGCCGCAACTGCAGCCCCTTTGATGATGGTAATTGGCCTTGGCATTTGGGTGGTGCCATTGGTCTTGATTTCGTGGGGGATCCGTTTTGTGATGCACCACGGACAGGAACGTGCGATCGGCCGTCTGATCTTTGCGCCAGTGGCGATCATTGTTGCCTCCGTCCATGCGGCGACGTTGACCCCCGGAATTGAGTGGCCCGCAAACTTTGGCTTAGGCGGCCTCTTTGGTGATACCGTTCTGGGCGTCATCCTGACGATTGTACCCGTTGGTGCAATTTTTGGCGTAAAGCTTTTGTCGCTTCTGACCAGTGTGGCCTTGCTGGCGCTGTTGGCATTCCTGTTGGGCTTTACCCGCCCTGAATTAAAGATAGCGGGCCGCTTTGTTTTGCTTGGTACTGTCATGCTTTATGACATGCTGCTGCGTGTGTTGGGCAAGGGTGCCAATATGTCGGCCCAAGCAGCCCAAGGCATGACCGCAACCGTTCAAGCCCGTCGCGAGCAGTTCGCCGAAACGCGCGCGACCCGCAAAGAAGAACCCGCATTGGACGATCCATTCTCGGTTCCGCCATTGCAGGAAGATGCCCGTGCGCGCGCCGCCGCTGTCGTCCGTTCCAATCCTGTTGTTCCAACAAGCGAGCCACCTTTGACCGCGCCAAAGATGCCGCCTGCTCCGCCACTGTCTGCGCCAGTGCGCGCGTCGGCGCCTGAGCCGCAAGGCGGGTTCTTGTCTGGACTGCTTAAGCGCAATGATTCGATGCCAGAGCCAGAGTTGGTGATGCCAGAACCTGTTGCGCAGGACATGCCCACCGCAGGTGATACGGACCGTGTTAGCGCCCGCATTGCTGATGCGATCAAAAGCCGCTCTGTGCCGCCGTCACCCACAGGTGTCCGGATCGAGCCGTCCTTGACCGCAGGCCGCGGCCCAAAGCCTTTGGTGTTTGAACCGCTTGATGAGGACGCATTCGCCGATGAACCTTTGGTTGAGGGTATCGAAGAGGCCCCGCGCATGGCCACACCGCATATGCCGATCCCTCAGGCGCATGTCCCATCACCGCCAGTCATGACACCACCAGAGCCGCGTAGTGTTGTGCAACATCCACCCAAGCGGACACCTGCTCCGTCACGTCAGGCCAAGGCCGAAGCACAACCTGCCCTGAAGTTTGACGACAAATACGCAAGCTACGAGCATCCTCCACTGGGCCTTCTGACCAGCCCTGTTGAAATCCAGCGCCATCATTTGAGCGATGAAGCCTTGGAAGAGAATGCCCGCATGCTGGAAAGCGTGCTGGATGATTACGGCGTGAAAGGCGAGATCGTCTCAGTCCGTCCTGGTCCCGTCGTTACAATGTACGAACTTGAGCCTGCGCCGGGTCTGAAAGCCAGCCGCGTGATTGGTCTGTCTGATGACATCGCCCGTTCGATGTCTGCCCTGTCTGCGCGTGTATCCACTGTGCCGGGCCGCTCTGTGATTGGTATCGAGTTGCCGAACGAGAACCGTGAGAAAGTCGTTCTGCGCGAGATACTCTCGCACCGTGATTTTGGTGATGGCAACCAAAAGCTGCCGCTTGCTTTGGGGAAAGATATTGGCGGCGAGCCGATTATCGCGAACCTTGCCAAGATGCCTCACCTGTTGATTGCGGGTACCACCGGTTCGGGTAAATCTGTGGCGATCAACACGATGATCCTGTCGCTGCTATATAAACTGACACCCGAAGAATGCCGGATGATCATGATTGATCCTAAGATGCTGGAATTGTCCGTCTATGACGGTATCCCACATCTGTTGTCCCCTGTTGTAACCGACCCCAAAAAGGCGGTTGTCGCCTTGAAATGGGTCGTGGGTGAGATGGAAGAACGTTATCGCAAGATGTCGAAGATGGGCGTGCGCAACATTGATGGCTTCAATGGCCGCGTGAAAGATGCGCTGGCCAAGGGCGAAATGTTCAGCCGCACGGTGCAAACCGGATTTGATGATGAAACCGGCGATCCGATCTTTGAGACAGAGGAATTCCAGCCAGAGGTTCTGCCCTACATCGTCGTGATCGTCGACGAGATGGCCGATCTGATGATGGTTGCCGGCAAAGAGATTGAAGCCTGTATTCAACGTCTGGCGCAGATGGCACGTGCCTCTGGCATTCACCTGATTATGGCGACACAGCGTCCGTCTGTTGACGTCATTACAGGTACGATCAAGGCGAACTTTCCGACGCGCATTTCGTTCCAAGTGACCTCAAAAATCGACAGCCGTACGATTTTGGGTGAAATGGGCGCCGAACAATTGCTTGGTATGGGTGACATGCTTTACATGGCTGGCGGGTCCAAGATCACCCGTGTCCACGGGCCATTTGTGAGCGATGAGGAAGTTGAAGAAATCGTCAACCACCTCAAGGGCTTTGGTCCGCCCGAATACATGTCCGGCGTGGTCGAAGGTCCGTCTGATGATCAGGAAAGCAGCATTGATCTGGTGCTGGGTCTGGGTGACGGGTCTGACAGTGAGAACGCGCTTTATGACACCGCAGTCGCCATTGTGATCAAAGATCGCAAGTGTTCGACCTCCTACATCCAGCGCAAACTGGCGATCGGCTATAACAAAGCTGCGCGTCTGGTAGAGCAGATGGAAGACGAAGGCGTGGTGAGTTCCGCCAACCATGTCGGCAAGCGCGAGATCTTGGTGCCCGAGCAACATTGATCTGCTGCGGATTTGTTCAGCAGCATTCAGAGTAGCGGCATGATGCGTCAAATCTTGCTGATCTCTGGGAGGGGCATGGTCATTCTCTTGTGATGTTGTGACGCGAAGGATTACCCTGACAGTATTCTGGAAGGGGAATCATATCATGCAACTTTCACTTAATCGTCGTCACTTTATTGCCGGCTCCGCTGGCCTAATCGCTTTGCATCCGTTCTCGGTAAACGCCGCCACCAATCAAGCGCACCTGCGTTTGATGGAGACGACTGACCTGCACGTGCACGTCTTTCCGTATGATTATTATGCTGACAAACCCGTGGATACCGTGGGTCTTGCCCGTACCGCCAGCCTGATCGAAGAGGTGCGCGCGGAATCGACCAATTCATTGCTGCTCGACAATGGCGATTTTCTGCAAGGCAACCCGATGGGTGATTACATCGCCTATGAGCGGGGGATGAATGAGGGCGACATGCACCCTGTCATCACAGCCATGAACACCTTGGGATTTGATGCTTCGACATTGGGCAACCACGAATTCAACTACGGCATTTCGTTCTTGATGAAGTCCGTATCCGGTGCGGCTTTCCCGGTTGTGTCCGCCAATGTGGTTAAGGAAATGGGCGCGACGCCAACGGCGGACACCACCCTATTGCCGCCTTACGTGATTTTGGACCGCGAGATTGTTGATGGCGATGGCACTGCGCAGCCCATCAAGATTGGCTTGATCGGCTTTGTCCCACCGCAGATCATGAACTGGGACCGCAAGCATCTGGAAGGCAACGTGCAGGCCCGCGATATCGTTGCGACAGCGCGTTCATATGTTCCTCAAATGAAAGAGCAGGGTGCGGATATAATCGTGGCGCTTTGCCACTCTGGCATTGGTGAAGCGAACGAGATCGAGGGCATGGAAAACGCCGCGATCCCACTGGCCGCGGTTGACGGGATTGATGCAATCCTGACAGGCCACAGCCACCTTGTTTTCCCATCATCACGGTATGACGATTGGGCCGGCGTTGATACGGCCAAGGGTACGATTGGCGGCAAGCCAGGTGTGATGGGCGGTTTCTGGGGTAGCCACATGGGCCTTCTTGATCTGCTGCTAGAACGCGACGGCAGCGGTTGGCGTGTGCTTTCACACACCGCCGAAGCACGCCCGATTTCGCGCCGCGAAGAGGACCGTAGCATCACGCCGTTGGCAGAGGATTATGAGCCAGTTCTGGCCTCGGTTGCCGATGTGCATGAAGAGACGCTGAACTATGTCCGCACTGCCGTCGGCAAAACAGATGCAGCACTTCATAGCTATTTTGCTTTGGTCGCTGATGATCCATCCGTGCAGATCGTTTCGAATGCGCAGACGTGGTACATCGCCGAACAAATGGTCGGGACAGCCTATGAGGGGCTTCCGATCTTGTCTGCTGCTGCACCATTCAAGGCAGGTGGCCGTGGCGGGCCGGAGTATTACACCGACGTGCCTGTTGGCGATGTGGCGATCAAGAATGTCGCTGACCTCTACCTTTACCCCAACACGGTCCGTGCGGTGAAGATCACTGGCGCGACAGTCAAAGACTGGCTGGAACGCTCGGCCGGCATGTTCAATCAGGTCGAAGCGGGCGCAAGTGACGCGACTCTGCTGAACCCTGATTTCCCAAGCTACAACTTTGATGTGATCGACGGGGTGACCTACCAGATTGATCTGTCGCAGCCGTCAAAGTTTGACCGCGATGGCGCACTAATCAATCCTGATGCCAATCGCATCGTCGATCTGCGCTTTAATGGCGCGCCGATTGATCCTGATCAGGAGTTCATTGTGGCCACCAACAACTATCGCGCCTCCGGCGGCGGCAGTTTCCCCGGAGCGGATGGTTCGACCGTTATTTTTGAAGGCCCCGATACCAACCGCGATGTGATCGTGCGGTATATCGTGGAACAGGGCACTGTCAGCCCGCGGGCGGATGGCAACTGGTCGTTTGCGCCATTGGCAGACACTAGCGTGATCTTTGAAACGGGACCAGCAGGTGCCGCTTATTCTGACGCCGTGCCGGGCGTTAACATTGACGAAGTAGGGCAGAGCGAAAGCGGCTTTTCTCAATTCCGCATCGGCCTTTAAGACCTTCGCGCAAACAAAAACCCCCGCCTGATCACTCAGGCGGGGGTTCTTTATTCATATGTCGAGAAGTGCTTAAAGCAATCCTTCGCGCTGGAGCTTCTTACGTGCCAGCTTGCGCTGACGACGGATAGCTTCTGCTTTTTCGCGCGCTTTACGCACGGACGGTTTCTCGAAATGTTGCTTAAGCTTCATTTCACGAAATACGCCCTCACGCTGGAGCTTTTTCTTCAGAGCACGCAACGCCTGATCGACGTTGTTATCACGAACACTAACCTGCATGTGGTTTTCACCACCTCTCTAAGTTAAATTTGCAAAAATTGCAGGAAGTGGCCATGTAGCAAAGGCAGGCTAGTTTGTCTAGTGTCCGCAGACTACAGGAGACGATCATGACCATTGCCCCCATTGACCAACTTTTGGACGCGGCTCTGCCGCATGTGGCCTTTGATGGCTGGTCTGCCGCGACCTTTGACGCGGCTGTGGCAGATGCAGATATCGATCCTGCAGCGGCCAAGGCGGCATGCCCCCGTGGTGCCGTTGATCTGGCGATTGCTTATCACCAGCGCGGTGATGCCGCGATGGTTGCGGCTCTTAAAGCTGCAGACCTCAGCGATATGCGGTTTCGTGACAAGGTCGCCCACGCCGTTCGGCTGCGCCTGCAGGTGATTGACGATAAAGAAGCAGTGCGCCGCGGCACCACGCTCTTTGCCTTGCCGCATATGGCGGCGGATGGGGCCAAGCTGATCTGGGGCACGGCGGACGCGATCTGGAATGCGCTGGGCGATACGTCGCGCGACGTCAACTGGTATACGAAACGCATGACGCTTTCGGGTGTGTACAGTTCAGTTGTTCTGTATTGGCTGGGTGATGACAGTCTTGATCAGCAGGCGACGGATGCGTTCATCGACCGCCGTATTGATAATGTTATGCAGTTTGAAAAATTCAAAGCGCAGGTCAAAGCGAGCCCGCTTCTTAAACCTCTGGCCAGTACGTTTGAGCGGATGGCGGCCGCGGTCAAAGCGCCAACGGCGTCGGCCGATCCGGATCTGCCGGGCGTCTGGCGCGATCCGCAGTAAGGACAATACACGATGAAAGCGATTGAGATTTCCCAAGCCGGTGGGCCAGAGGTGCTGACCCTGACGGATCGTCCGATGCCGGAACCTGACTACGATCAGGTAGTGATCAAAGTGGCCTATGCGGGTGTTAACCGGCCCGATGCCTTGCAGCGCGCCGGACTTTACAACCCACCTGAAGGTGCGAGCGATCTGCCCGGACTGGAAGCCGCAGGAGAGGTTGTGGCTTGTGGCGCGGGTGTATCTGCGGTCAAGCCGGGGGATCAGGTTTGCGCTTTGTTGCCCGGTGGCGGATATGCGGAGTATGTGGCGACCCCTGCTGCACATTGCTTGCCAATTCCCGGTGGTATGACCCTGAAACAGGCGGCTTGCCTACCCGAGACATTTTTCACGGTCTGGGCAAACGTCTTTATGCGCGGCGGTTTGCAGGCTGGACAGCGGTTCTTGGTGCATGGCGGCAGTTCCGGGATCGGGACCACTGCGATCCAGCTGGCTAAGGCTTTTGGGGCGCGTGTCTTTGCAACAGCGGGTTCGGCCGAGAAATGTGCAGCCTGTGTCTCGTTAGGCGCGGACGCCGCGTTCAACTATCGCGACATCGATTTTGTAGAGGAAATGCGCGCGCTGGGTGGCGCCGATCTGATCCTCGACATGGTGGGTGGTCCTTACATCCAGCGCAATCTCAAGGCGCTCGCGGATGATGGCACCTTGGTGCAAATCGCGTTCTTGCAGGGGCCGAAAGCTGATTTGAACCTTGTGCAGCTGATGACGCGGCGGCTGACGATCACCGGATCGACACTGCGTCCACAGTCTGATCTGGCCAAGACACGGATTGCTGATGAATTGCGTAAGCATGTCTGGCCGCTCATTCTGGCTGGCAAAGTGGCACCGGTCATGGATCAGGAATTCGCGTTAGAAGATGCGGCTTCTGCACATGCGCGCATGGAAAGCAACGCGCATATTGGCAAGATTGTCCTGAAGGTCAGCTAGGCTGCATTCATTTCTTGAACGGCGCCATCCCCGCACGCGCCAATTCGTCGGCCTTTTCGTTTTCAGGGTGCCCGGCATGGCCTTTGACCCATTCCCACGTGACGTCATGGCGCGCGGCGGCGGCATCAAGTCGCTGCCAGAGGTCAACATTCTTCAGGCCGCCCTTCTTCTTCCAGCCATTGCGCTTCCAGCCGTGAATCCACTTCGTGATCCCGTCTTTGACATAAGCGCTGTCGGTCACGACGGTCACCTTGGTCGCCCGTTCCAGCGTTTCAAGCGCGTTGATCGCGGCCAGCAGTTCCATGCGGTTGTTGGTGGTCTCGGCCTCGCCTCCGCTCAATGCACGTTCTTTCAGCACGGTGTCGCCATCGCGCGCAATCAGCAGTGCGCCCCAACCACCAGGGCCGGGATTCCCCGAGCACGCGCCATCTGTGTAGGCAAAAAGTTCGGGCATATTCAGGCTTTCTTTGCGCGCATGATCACGAAGGGGTCGATGGTTCCAGCAAGGCCAGCCTCGCGTCCTTCTTTGGTGTAGGTCACTTCATATCCGGCCGCCACTAGCAAATCTTTCAGCTCTGCCACTGTCACGTAAGTATAAAGGCGCTCGATCGCATCGCGTTCGGATCCGTCACCGGTTTTCATGCCGATGTGAAGAATGCCGCCGGGTTTTGTTGCTTTGCAAAGTGCCTTCAGATGGCGTGGAAGGTCTTCGCGGGATGCGTGCAGAAGACTAAAGTTCGCCCAAACGGCGTCGTAAATCTCTGTTCCTGCAATATCATCAAAGCGACCAATGCGGGCATCCAGCTCGAATTTCTCGCGTGCGATTGCAACCATACCTTCCGAGGCATCCATCGGATCAGGATCAAGCCCCGCATCGCGCATATGTGCAGAACTGGTGCCCGGTCCACAGCCAAGATCCAGCACCTTGCCGCCCTTCGGGACCAAATTAATGAAGCCCTGCAATGTCTTGTCTGGTCCATCGCTTGTCACAAGCGTCGCATATTCTGCCGCTTTGGCGTTATAGGTCGCAATGGTACGCGCGTCGGCCATCAGAACACCAAGGGCAGGAATGTGATAATGACGATTGCGGTCAAAAGCCCGCGCAATTGCATCCACCATGCGGGTGCCAAACCCAGCCGCCAGAAATGCCAATCCAGCAACAGCAGGCCCAGAAAGCCCACAATCAGGTTTACCGCCGCAGTCGTGGGTCCGCCACCTGTCATAAAGAACGCCCAAAGTGCGGGTATTACAGACAGAACGTAGCTGGCTGTCGCGATTTGTCCTGTTGCCTTGGTCGCAAACCCCCACAGAACACCAGACATAAACGAGAGGATCACCGCTCCATAGAAAAGTTGCACATAGGGTCCGATAAATCGCCCCCCAAGGGCCATTTGCCCCCAAGAGGCCAGTTCAGGCAGGATGACGGTGGCCGCCCCCCAAATAAATGGAAGCAGGCCAGCGAGGCCTAAAAGCAGGGCAGACCGAGGAACCGTATTCATGCTTTTTCGAAGGCTAATCGCAAACCGAGGGCCGCAAAGATGCCAGCAAAGGATCGGCTCAGCCAACGCATCACAGATGCGCTTTGCAACAGTCGGTCGCGGGCCAGCGAGGCGAATGTGCCATAGAGCACAAAGATGACAAAGGTGAGCGCCATAAAGATACCGCCCAGCATGACCATTTCAGTCGTTGCCGTCGCCGGTTTTCCAGAAAGGAAAGGGGGCAGCAACGCCAGAAAGAAGATCGATAGCTTGGGATTAAGAATGTTAATCAGCGCGCCGCGCCGCGCGATCTTAAACATTGGTTGCGCATGCCCATCAGGACGGATCGCCAATGCGCCATCAGATTTTAGCGCCTGCCAAGCGAGGTAAAGAAGATAGGCAACACCAGCAAACTTGACGATCTGGAACAGCACAGCACTTGTGTGCAACAGCGCCGCCAACCCCAATGTAGCGGCGGCAAGGTGGGGCACGATACCAACAGTGCAGCCCAAAGCAGCAGCAATCGCAGCCCGCCGCCCTTGGCCCAGCCCTAATGCCAACGTGTAAATAACGCCTGTTCCCGGAGCGATGCAGATTACGATTGCGGTGATGAGAAACTGTAAACTGATCATTATGCAGGCTCCCTCAGGACGCGCGGTACTTTGAATTCGACGTTTTCTTCGGCGGTCACAACCATTTCGACGGTCGTGTCGAAACGGTCTTTGAAGGCGTCGATCACTTCGGCGATCAGAACTTCGGGGGCCGAGGCGCCCGCCGTAATGCCCATCGAGGTGATCCCTTCGAGTGCGCGCCAGTCGATGTCTGTGGCCCGTTGAACCAGTTGCGCATACTGGCAACCTGCGCGCGCGCCCACTTCGACCAAGCGCTTAGAATTCGATGAGTTCGGGGCGCCGACAACCAGCATGGCATCGCATTTTGGCGCCATGGCTTTCACCGCTTCTTGGCGGTTCGTTGTGGCGTAACAAATGTCTTCCTTGTGGGGGCCGACGATCTTTGGGAAGCGGTCGTAAAGAGCGGCGACGATATCGGCTGTGTCATCAACGGACAGCGTGGTTTGGGTCACAAACGCAAGACTGTCTGGGTTACGAACAGCAACGGTTGCCACATCTTCGACGGTCTCGACCAACAGGACCTCACCATCGGGGAGTTGCCCCATCGTGCCAACCGTTTCGGGGTGGCCTTCATGCCCGATCATGATCATTTGCAAACCGTTGTCGGCGTGGCGCTGGGCCTCGATATGGACCTTGCTGACCAAGGGGCATGTTGCGTCAACATAGACCATTTCACGCTGAGCGGCAGCGGCAGGCACAGATTTTGGCACACCATGGGCCGAAAAGATCACGGGGCGATCATCGGGACATTCGTCAAGTTCTTCGACAAAAACAGCGCCTTGATCGCGGAGCGCATCAACGACAAACTTGTTGTGAACAATCTCGTGGCGCACATAGACGGGCGCGCCCCATTTTTGCAGCGCCATTTCCACAATCTTGATCGCACGGTCAACGCCCGCGCAGAACCCGCGTGGGGCAGCCAGATAAAGGGTGAGGGGTGGTTTGGTCATCTTACGCTCCGGTTTCGCTAACAAGAGGTAAGGGTTTGAAGCTGGCAGGTCCAGCATCAGATGCTGCGACGCATTGAGGCGCGGGTGGACGCGCCCCAATGCGAAAGTAGTTTAGATTTCTTCTGTGACGTCTTCGCGTGCCATTTCTGGGCGCGGTTCACGCGTTGGGCGGCCAACGACATCGCGCAGCTCGTCCAGTTCGATGAAGTTATCGGCCTGACGGCGCAGTTCGTCTGCAATCATCGGCGGTTGGCTGCGAATCGTTGAAACGACAGAGACGCGGACACCTTTGCGTTGCAGTGCTTCGACAAGCGGGCGGAAATCGCCATCACCTGAAAACAATACAACGTGATCAAGGTGCGGGGCCAATTCCATGGCATCGACGGCAAGTTCGATGTCCATGTTGCCCTTCACCTTGCGGCGTCCCATGCTGTCTGTGTATTCCTTGGCTGGCTTTGTCACCATGGTGAAGCCGTTATAGTTGAGCCAATCCACAAGTGGACGAATGGGTGAATACTCGTCGTTCTCAAGCAGGGCAGTGTAATAAAAAGCCCGAAGCATTTTCCCGCGACGCATAAATTCCTGCCGCAATAGTTTGTAGTCGATGTCAAAGCCGAGCGATTTTGCCGCGGCATACAAGTTTGAGCCATCGATGAAGAGCGCTAATCGCTCGTCCCGATAAAACATATGGTCGTCCTTCCAAATAACTAAACTTGCACTGTAGTTCTTCCGTGAGTGTTATAAGTTCGCGCAAGTATTTCACTTACGTAATGTATCTGCAAAAAGAGGCAAGTAACTTAGATGAGACCACTTGGCCCCAAAACGCTGATTGCCCTTGGTAGTAATGAAGAATCTGCATGGGGTGACTCTAGGGAAACTGTACAAAAAGCTATGCTGGCGGTCGCGGAAATATCGGATCAGCCGCCGAAAATGAGCGGTTTTTTCGCGACACCAGCCTTTCCTGTAGGTGCCGGTCCTGATTTTGTGAATGCTGCAATGGTGATTTCGACTCGGCTTGTGCCGGCCGATTTGCTGGCCCGTTTGCATGAAATCGAGGCAACAGCGGGTCGCACCCGCGCCCGGCGTTGGGGCCAGCGGACACTTGATCTTGATCTGATTGCGGTCGGCGATACGGTTCTTCCAAGCCATGCTGCGCACCAGAGATGGCGTGATTTGCCATTGACGCAGCAACAAGAGCAGATACCTGATGAGCTAATCCTGCCGCATCCGCGTCTGCAAGATCGTGCATTTGTGCTTGTTCCGATGCTGGATGTTGCACCCGGTTGGCAGCATCCGGTGCTTGGGTGCTCCATCGCGCAGATGGTCGCGGCTTTGCCTGAAGAACTGCAAGCTGAAGTCATCAGATTGAGCGACCCGCACACCCCTTAGAAAACTACGCAAACCCTTGCGCCAAGCCCTTGTCAATCTAGCACGAAGGCTCTAAGTAAGCGGCTTCCAAAGTCCCTCTTGCTTGACTGGAGTACGCCCCATGGCCCGCGTTACCGTAGAAGATTGCGTCGATAAAGTTCCAAACCGCTTTGAGCTTGTAATGCTCGCCGCACATCGTGCGCGCGAAATTTCAGCCGGTGGGCCGATCACCGTGGCGCGTGACAACGACAAGAATCCGGTCGTTTCCTTGCGTGAAATCGCCGAGGAGACACAGTTGGCTGCCGATCTGCGCGAACGTATGATCGAAGCGAACCAGACGCAGATCGAAGTTGATGAGCCTGAAGAGGACAGCATGTCCTTGTTGATGGGTGCTGAAAGCGACAAGCCTGCCGAAGATGATATGTCAGAAGAGAAACTGCTGCGCGCATTGATGGATGCGCAAGGGCAGCGCTAAGGCCGCCTTACCGGCCTTATATGGATAGGCGCGGGACCAGATGACAACTGCAGATGATCTGATTGCTCTGGTCCGCACCTACAACCCCAATTCCAATCAGGCGCTTCTGCGCGATGCTTTTGTCTTTGGTGCTGAAATGCACGAAGGGCAGTTCCGGCATTCCGGCGAGCCCTACTTTACCCATCCCGTGGCTGTCGCCGGCATTCTTGCCGAACAGCAGATGGACGACGCCACGCTGATCACGGCGCTGTTGCATGACACGATTGAGGACACCAAGGCGTCTTTTGTCGATGTCGAAAAGCGCTTTGGCCGCGAGATTGCCGATCTGGTGGATGGCGTTACCAAGCTGACCAATCTGCAACTCACCTCGACCCAGACCAAACAGGCCGAGAATTTCCGCAAACTCTTTATGGCGACGTCCCGCGATCTACGTGTGACCTTGGTTAAACTGGCTGACCGTTTGCACAACATGCGCACGATCAAATCCATGCGCCCTGAAAAGCAGGCGCAGAAGGCGCGCGAGACGATGGATATCTTTGCCCCCCTTGCGGGTCGCATGGGTATGCAATGGATGCGCGAAGAGTTGGAAGATCTCTCTTTCCGCGTGCTGAACCCTGAAGGCCGCAATTCGATCATTCGCCGTTTCATTACCTTGCAGCGCGAAACCGGGGATGTGATCCAAAAGATTACGGCCGATATGCGCGTTGAGATGGAGAAGGCCAACATTACAGCCGATGTTATTGGCCGTGCGAAAAAGCCGTATTCAATCTGGCGCAAAATGCAGGAAAAAGAGCAGGGTTTCAGCCGCCTTGCTGATATCTATGGCTTCCGCATCGTTGTGGCGACCGAGGCAGATTGTTACCGCGTTCTGGGCGCTATCCACCAGCGGTGGCGCGCCGTTCCGGGGCGGTTCAAAGATTACATTAGCCAGCCAAAATCCAACGGCTACCGCTCGATCCACACCACTGTGTCCGGTCGGGATGGCAAGCAGGTCGAGGTGCAAATCCGTACACGCGAGATGCATGAGGTTGCCGAAACGGGCGTGGCCGCGCATTGGTCCTACAAAAACGGTGAGCGGGTTGAGAACCGCTTTGCTGTTGATCCCGTAAAATGGATTTCGTCGCTCACCGAACGTTTGGACGAAGATCAGGATCACGATGAATTCCTCGAGGCGGTGAAGCTTGAGATGTATCAGGACCAAGTGTTCTGTTTCACGCCTAAGGGCGACGTCATCAAACTGCCGCGCGGTGCGACGCCGATCGATTTTGCCTATGCGATCCACACACGGATTGGATCGGCCTGTGTTGGTGCCAAGGTTGACGGGCTGCGCGTGCCGCTTTGGACCCGTCTTAAGAATGGGCAATCCGTTGATGTGATCACTGCAGAAGGGCAAACACCCCAAGCGACCTGGATTGATATCGCTGTGACGGGCCGTGCAAAAACAGCGATCCGGCGCTCTTTGCGGGAAGAGGACCGTGAACGGTTTGTTCGTCTAGGCCGGGAATTGGCACGGGTGGCGTTTGAAAACGTCGGTAAACGCAGCACCGAAAAGGCGCTCAAGACCGCCGCAAAGGCGCTTGCGGTCGAGAGTGTCGAGGAATTGCTCGCACGTCTTGGTAGCGCCGAGTTGACCGGGCGCAGTGTCGTCACGGCGATTTATCCCGAGCTGAAGGACAAGCAGGGCGAGGAAATTGACCAAGGACGCGCTGTCGTGGGCCTCAGCCCTGATCAGGTGCAGCAACGCGGTGCGTGCTGCCAGCCTGTGCCGGGCGAACGTATTTTAGGCATCACCTTTCGTGGGCAGGGCGTTGTCGTCCATGCGATTGATTGCGAAGCATTGGCCGATTACGAAGAACAGCCAGAGCGTTGGATCGACCTGCAGTGGCAAGAAGGCACGCATGGTGCGGTGAACACCGTGACCTTTGACGTCACCATTACAAATGATTCTGGTGTACTGGGACGTATTTGCACATTGATTGGCGAGCAGAACGCCAATATCTCTGACTTGAAGTTCATTGATCGGAAACCGGACTATTTTAGGTTACTGATCGACGTAGA
>ENA-OQVM01004511-OQVM01004511.1-marine-metagenome-genome-assembly--contig:-NODE-4511-length-14132-cov-5.449662_pt1 | contig 14132 bp, 18 predicted proteins | sample MGYA00237776_ERZ505498 | MGnify/ENA primary metagenome ERZ505498 (study PRJEB26159, sample SAMN06265151) | marine metagenome | isolation source: Helgoland LTER site | place: Germany:Helgoland, sampling... | reverse complement strand
TAATAAATGTAATCATAATTTCTTATTTTTTAAGAGATGGATTTTACCACCTTCTTAGCCTCCATGCGTGATTCTATGTCTTTTTCATAAATTGACTCTATGTCATTAATATTAGACATAGTAGTCGTATCAAAAGTTCTATATATAACGTCATAAATTTGACTAAAAGATATCTCATCATGAAGAAAACTATCAACTGCTACTTCATTTGCAGCATTTAAAATAATTCCAGAACTATGCCCTTTATTACAAACTTCTCTAGCAATATTTTCCAGTTTTTTTCTATCTTCAGGAAAATCATTGAAAGAAAGATTGAGTCCAGAAAAATTAATTTCATTAAAATTAATATTTAATCTTCGTTCATTAGATAATGCATGAGCAATTGGAACCCTCATATCAGGATTGCTCATCTGACAAATACTAGAACCATCTCTGTATGTAACTATGGAATGAATAATACTTTGAGGATGGACAACTAATTCGAAAAACTTTTCATCCAAATCGAATAAGTACTTAGCTTCTATTAATTCAAGACATTTATTAACCAAAGTTGCAGAATCAATTGATATTTTCGATCCCATGCTCCAGTTAGGATGCTTTAATGCCTCTTCTTTAGTTACATTTTTGAGCTCATCTAATTTTTTATCTAAAAACGGTCCACCCGATGCAGTTATTATAATTTTTGAAACATCATTTGTACTTTTTTCTCCTGCAAGGCATTGAAAAATAGCATTATGTTCGCTGTCTATTGGAATAATCGTAGTTCCACTTGAGGCTGCTGATGATAAAATGATTTCACCTGCGGTAACAATACTTTCTTTATTGGCAAGTAAAATTGTCTTACCTGTCTTTGCTGCAATTGCTGTTGCCTCAAGTCCAGCAAATCCAGAGACTGCAGATATAATAATATCTATATTATCGTCAAAAATTAAATTACTTAAGTCAGAGCTTCCATTGATAGTAATGGCTTTATTCTTAGATTCTGTATTGAATTTACTAAAAGATTTTTCACAATTAATATATATATACTCTGGAGAAAATATTTTTGAGATCTCTTCTGCTTTGGATATATTTTTATCTAAAGTAATTGCATATAAATTTAATAGATCTTTATTTTGATCGATTACTGAGAGTACGCTTTGCCCAATACTACCTGTGGCTCCAAGTAAAAGTATATTTTTCATTTATATAAGAAAAAATATTAAAATAATAATTACTGGAGTTGCAGAAAAATGTGAATCCATTCTATCTAAAATACCACCATGACCTGGCAACATAGATCCAGTATCCTTTATACCACTTTGTCTTTTTAGGAAGCTAAAAAAGTAATCTCCTGTAAATGCAAATACAGATCCTAAAGCAAAAATTGCTATCAAAACTAAATGAACATCAAAAAAATATACTATTAAAAATGCAAAAATAGCAGAACTAGAAACGCCACCAACAAAACCTTCTAGAGTTTTATTTGGACTAATTTCTTTGAGTAGTGAGTTTTTTCCAAAAAAAGAACCAACCAGGTAAGCTGAACTATCTGATATCGCTGAATTAAAAATAATTATTAGCATTAAGTAGTAATTAGAAAATGACAGGAAGTTGTCTTGGCTAATTAAAAAAACGCCACTTCCAAAGAAACCAAGTGGAATGAGTGCCCTAAGAAAAATATTTTCAAATGAAGTAAAGCTTAATTTTTTATATGATTGTGTTGCAAGCGAAATGCAAAATAAAAGCCAAAAAATTGATGTAAAAAGTACAACATAGAAGAAAAATTTATCGGAATATAATGCAGTTAATATAGCAAATAGTGAAATGATGATACTGTCAGCTAAAAAACTCTTATTGTTAGAGTTTTTGAACCATTCATAAATACTTAACCCTGTTATTAATAATAGGAATGCAACAAATACATAATCATTTTCAAGAAAAATAATAAAGAAAACCGGCAAAGTTATGCCTAGGCCAGTTAGCGATCTTGTTATGAAATTTTGTTTAAACTCTTGCGCCAAACCTTCTACTCACTTTTTTAAAATTATTGATGCAATCTATAAAATCATCTTTATCAAAATCAGGCCAAAATTTTTCTACAAAACAAATTTCAGCATAGGCAATTTGATACAAGAGAAAATTACTTATTCTTTTATCCCCTCCAGTCCTAATTAATAAATCAATTTTATCTTCAGGAACACATGAATAATTACTAATCATTTCTTCATTTATATCTTCAGCATTAATTTCTTTGGAAAGTACCTTTGATGCTATTTGTTTTGTTAAATCAACAATATCTTGTCTTCCTCCATAACCAAGTGCTACATTTAAATGAAGAGAGGGAGATGGGATATTAGTCTGAGATTCTGCTTCTTTAATTTTAGTTAGTACCTTTGAACCGAAATCATCATGTCTTCCAAAAAATTTTAGTTTTACTTTTTGTTGAACTAACTCTGGTACCTGCTCATCTACAGCGGTTATAACAAGTTTCTTTATTGCATCTATTTCAGCTTTTGGTCTTGACCAATTTTCCGAACTAAATGCATAAAGTGTTAAAGATGATATTTTTTGCCTTATAGCTTCTTCAACTATATCTCTAACTACCTGAACTCCCTTTTGATGGCCTTTGCTTACGTTTAATGAATTAGATAATGCCCATCTTCCGTTTCCATCCATTATGACAGCAATATTTAAATCACTCTTTAAGATTTGTCCTAATGTTTTAGCCATTGGGCTTTTTAGATTTCTAAAAGATCAGCTTCTTTCTTCTTAAGTTCTGAGTCTACTAAAGCTATATATTTATCTGTTTCTTTTTGGACCAAATCTTCCATGCGCCTTTGCTCATCCTCAGAAATATCTCCAGATGTTTGACTATCTTTAATGGATTGGTTCACGTCTCTTCTTATGCTTCTAATTGACACTCTTGCATTTTCAGCCTCTGACCTTGCTTGCTTAATATAATCTTGTCTTGTTTCTTCAGTTAATGAAGGCATAGATATTCTAATTAAGTCTGAAGATGTGCTTGGGTTTAAACCTAGATTTGAATTCATAATAGCTTTTTCTATCTCAGGAATTAATGATTTATCCCAAGGCGAGATAACCAAAGATCTGCCATCTTCTACACTAATGCTAGCTGCTTGATTAAGTACAGTAGGAGTCCCGTAATAATCAACTTTTATGTCGTCTAAAATAGAAGGGTTAGCTCTTCCAGTTCTGATTTTGTTAAAAGCTTGATTTAGAGAAGATATGGATTTTTCCATCCTCTCAGCAACAGTATTTATTAATTCATTCATATTATGATATTAGCGTACCTATCTTTTCACCACAAATGATATTTTTCAGAGCATTTGGTGTATTAACATTAAAAACTTTAATGGGTAATTTATGATCTCTTGCAAGTGTTAATGCTGTTGCATCCATTACCTTTAAATTCTTTGTAATTGCATCATCAAAAGATAGCTCAGAAAAGAATTCTGCATCTTTATTTATCTCGGGATCTGAATCATAGACCCCATCAACTCTTGTTGCTTTAAGCATAAGATCAGATTGAGTCTCTATTGCTCTTAAACATCCAGCAGTATCAGTAGTGAAGAAAGGATTACCAGTTCCCGCAGTAAATATAACAACATAACCATCGCTTAATAATTGTATTGCAAGTCTTCTATCATAATGCTCTACCATTCCAGACATTGATATTGCTGACATTACTCTTGTTTTAATACCAGCTCTTTCAAGCGCATCTCTTAAAGCAATTCCATTCATTACAGTCGCTAGCATCCCCATGTGATCACCAGCAACCCTGTCCATTCCTGCTTTATTTAATTTCTCACCTCTAAAAAGGTTACCGCCACCGATAACAATTCCAATTTGGGCGCCCAATTCTTTGCATGCGCTTACTGAGGAAGCCATTTGATCAAGAATCTTTGGATCGATACCATGCTCATCATCACCAGCAACAGACTCCCCACTAAATTTAACGAGGATTCTTTTGTGGATTAAGTTGGTCATAGATTTATTTTAACTGTTCAGCTACCTCATCGGCAAAATTCTTAGTTTCAACTTCTATGCCTTCTCCTACTTTAAGTCTTGAATATGACTGAATTGTTGCATCATTCTTTTCAAGAAGTTGTTGTATTGTTAAATCAGGATCTTTAACAAAGGATTGAGATAAAAGAGAGACTTCAGATAAATATCTTTTTAATTTACCTTCTATCATTTTTTCCATTATTTCTTTTGGTTTTCCAGACTCTTCTGCTTGAACCATATATATAGCCTTCTCCCTTTCTAAAATTTCAGAATCGAGATCATCTTGGGAAAGGCATAATGGATTGAATGCTGCTACATGCATTGCTATATCTTTAGCCAAAGATTCATCTCCTCCAGAAACTACAACAACAGATGCAAGTTTAGAATCTGAATGCATATACATTCCAGCATTCATTTCTGCGTCATACTCAATAGTCTCAAGTCTTCTTAATTGAATATTTTCTCCAATAGTTTGAACTAAAGATTTTCTTTTTTCTTCGATTTCAGATTCTTGTATTTCACTAATATTAAGAAGTTTATTTTGAGAAATGAATTCTTCCACGTTATTAGCAAAACCTAAGAAATTTGCATCTTTTGATGCAAAATCAGTTTCAGAATTTATTTCTATTAAGGTTGAATAATTCTCACCTGAGAAGGCTCTAAGAATACCGTCTGCAGCAACTCTTGATGCTTTCTTTTCAGCCTTAAGTGCACTATTAGATCTTAATAAATCTAATGCTTTTTGAATATCTCCTTCGCAATCAACTAATGCTCTTTTGCATTCCATCATTGCGACACCTGACATATCTCTTAATTCTTTAACTTGAGATGCTTTGATTTCCATTTTTACTTAACTTCCTCTTTGTTATCGCTAGTATCAGAATCCTCAGCTACAACCTCTTCAGTTTTAGCTTCTTCAACTACTGGCTCTTCAGCTACAACCTCTTCAGTTTTAGCTTCTTCAACTACTGGCTCTTCTTTTTTTATAGTTTGTATTACAGGAGATTCCTTATCTGAAATTGGTGCATAGCCTTTAGATGACTCGAGACCTCTTGCACAAGAATCTGCAATAATTTTAGTTATTAGTCTGATAGATCTAATAGCATCATCATTGCCTGGTATTACCATATCAATGCCATCTGGATCTGAGTTTGTATCTACTAAAGCTATAACAGGCATGCCCATTTTTTTTGCTTCTAGAACTGCTATTTTTTCATACTTCACATCAATAACAAAAATAGCATCCGGAAGACCTTTCATGTCTTTGATTCCGCCAACACTTGCTTCAAGTTTTGTATACTCTTTCTGAATTTCAACAGCTTCTTTCTTTATAAGTTTTTCTATTCTTCCAGATGAAATCATTTCTTCAATATCTTGTAATCTTCTTATTGAGCCTCTTATTGTTTTCCAGTTGGTAAGAGTTCCACCAAGCCACCTTTTATTAACATACGGTAGCCCTAAAGCAGAAGCTTCATCTTTGATTGTTTTACTTGCAGATCTTTTTGTTCCAACAAAAAGTACTTTATTACCTTTTGAACATATATCTTCAACCTTAGAGGCAGCTGCACTTAAATGCTCTTGGGTAAGATCAAGATTAATAATGCTTATTTGTTTTCTAGTATCAAAAATGTACTGTTCCATTTTTGGATTCCAAAACCTTTGTTGATGACCGAAATGAACGCCTGCATGTAACAGGTCTTTTACAGAAACTATACTCAATTTTATTCTCCTGGGGTTATTTCTCCAATCCCAATAAAGTTGACTCAAATGAGCACCCCAACTTTAAAATCTAGGACCTTCGTGTTAAAAGTTGTTGTATTCTATAGAAGAAATAGGTCTTTTAAAAGCTATTTATCATCAAAAAAATTCTGTAATTGATATAAACCAGGGTCTTTCTTTAAAATCTTATTAGCAATCTCGAGCGCTCCTTCAGCAAAAATATTTCTTGAAAGAGCCTCGTGCTTAAATTCAATTTTATTTGAATTAAATGTAAAGCAAACTTTATGAATACCATTAACATCTCCAAACCTTAAAGATTTAATGTTTAAGGACTTAATTTTTTTATTAGAATCACTATTATTAATGAAATTTTTTAATTCTATGGCTGTTCCTGATGGAGAGTCTATTTTAGATGTATGATGCGTTTCTTCAATAAAACATTGTAGTTCTTGATCGTTATCTTTAAGAAAATTTTTAATAGAGTTTTTGAGTGTGAATATTCCCTTACTCATATTAAATGATAGAAGAATTGGTATTTTGGCTGAAGCCTTTTCAATTAAGCTTATTTGTTCGTTGCTAAAACCAGTGGTTCCAATGACAAAAGGTATATTTTGGCCTTCAAAATCTTTCAAGAGCTTTATTGTGGATTCTGGTCTTGAAAAATCTATTACAACATCGATTTTATCAAAGTTTTTTGAAGTGAGTACTTTATTATTATCAGCTTTACATAGTTGCGATATTACCTGGCCCATTTTTCCTGATAGACCATTTATATATATATTAGGCATTATTCTTTAAATTTTTCTGAAGCTTTAGAAAATGACTCTGTTCCTGGATAATTTTTGGATTGATTTAATGAATCAGTGAATTCTTTTAATAATTTAGATTGCTTTCTATCAAGGTTAGATGGAGTTTCAACAATAACTCTGCAAAGTAAATCACCTCTTCTAGAATTTCTAACAACAGCAGCGCCCTTACCTTTAATTCTAAAAATTTTTCCAGTTTGCGTTTGAGATGGGATTTTTAATGACAGCGATCCTTCTAAAGTTGGTATTTTTATTGCTCCACCAATAATAGAAATCTCAAATGGAATAGGAGCTTCAAGATATAAATCTTTACCCTCTCTTTCAAAAATAGGATTATCAATAACTCTTATTGCAACATAAAGATCACCTGATTGTCCTCCCTTCTCCCACTCTCCTTCACCAGTAAGTCTAACTTTATCTCCATTATCTACACCAGCAGGGATATTTACTGACAGAGTTTTATTTTCTTTAGTGGCTCCTAAGCCTCTACAAGGCTTACAAGGATCTTTAATTATTTGTCCTGAACCAGAACATGAAGAGCATGTTTGCTGGACTGAAAAAAAGCCTTGCTGCATTCTTACTTGTCCAGCACCATTACAATTTGAACAAACGCTTGGACTTGAACCTCTTGCTGCACCACTTCCATCACAATCATTACAAGATTTATGTGATGGTATTTTTATTTTCTTCTGAGCACCAAGTACAGCTTCTTTTAAACTTAGATCTAAATTATATTGAAGATCGGAACCTCTTCTAGATCTTCTAGAAGATGATCTTGTGCCAAAAACATCTCCAAAAATATCTCCAAAAATATCATTAATATTTACATCATTGAAGCCTTGACCACCAGCTCCCATTCCCTCTACTCCTGAATGACCGAATTGATCATATGCAGATTTCTTTTGAGGATCATTGAGCACTTCATAAGCTTCAGCAGCTTCTTTAAACTTAGAGGCAGCTTCAGGATTATCAGGGTTTCGATCAGGATGAAACTTCATGGCTTTCTTTTTGAAAGCTTTTTTTAATTCAGCAGCAGAAGCATCCCGAGAGACTTCAAGTGTTTCGTAGTAGTCTCTCTTTGACATAAATTTTAATTACTTGTCTTCTTCTTTTACTTCTTCATACTCAGCATCAACTGTATTTTGATCAGCATCTTCTTGAGCACTATCTCCATCTTCAGAAGCTGGAGCTGAATCAGCATCCTGGGTATAAAGCTTTTGAGTTAATGGTGTAAGAACATCATTAAGATCTTTAGTTGCTGATTCTATTGATTCCGTATTCTCAGATGATATTGCTTCTTCTAGAGCAACTACAGATGCTTCAACTTGTGATTTTTCTTCATCAGAAAGTTTATCTCCTGACTCTTCAATAGTTTTACGAGTTGCATGAACAAGCATATCTGCATTATTTTTAGTTTTTACTAATTCTTCAAATTTTTTATCGTCTTCTGCATTAGCCTCTGCATCTTTAACCATATTCTCAATATCTTCATCAGATAGACCACTAGAAGCTTTGATAACAATTGATTGCTCTTTGCCAGTATTTTTATCTTTTGCAGAAACATTTAAAATACCATTGGCATCTAAATCAAAAGATACTTCAATTTGTGGTGTTCCTCTGCTAGCAGGTGGTATATCAGTTAAGTTGAATTGACCAAGTGATTTATTTTGAGCTGCCTGTGTTCTTTCACCTTGAATGACATGAACTGTAACTGCAGTTTGGTTATCTTCAGCAGTAGAAAAAACTTGTGACTTTTGCGTTGGGATAGTTGTATTTTTCTCAATAACAGGAGTTGAAACACCACCAAGTGTCTCGATTCCCAAAGTAAGTGGAGTGACATCAAGTAAAAGAACATCAGTAGTATCACCAGATAATACTGAGCCTTGTATTGCAGCTCCAACAGCAACTGCCTCATCCGGGTTTAAATCTTTTCTTGGCTCTTTGCCAAAGAATTCAGATACTTTCTTTTGGACAAGAGGCATTCTTGTTTGCCCCCCTACTAATAAGACTTCTGAGATATCAGAATTTGATAACTTAGCATCTTTTAAAGCAAGCTTAAGAGGCTCAAGACTTTTATCAACTAGGTCCTCTACTAAAGATTCAAGCTTTGCTCTCGTGATTTTATGAACGAAATGTTTTGGACCAGAACTATCAGCAGTTATATATGGGAGATTAACCTCGGTTTGCTCTGATGATGAAAGTTCAATTTTAGCTTTTTCTGCAGATTCTTTAAGTCTTTGTAGTGCGAGTGGGTCACTTTTTAAATCAAAACCTGATTCATTCTTAAACTGTTCTACGAAATAATCTATTAACCTTAAATCAAAATCTTCACCACCTAAAAAAGTATCACCATTTGTTGATAAAACTTCAAATTGGTGTTCTCCATCAACATCAGAAATCTCAATAATTGAAATATCAAATGTTCCTCCACCCAGATCATAAACTGCAACTGTTGAATCGCCTTTATGTTTATCAAGACCATAGGCTAATGCAGCTGCTGTTGGTTCATTTATAATTCTTTTAACATCAAGACCGGCAATCTTTCCAGCATCCTTAGTTGCTTGTCTTTGTGAATCATTAAAATATGCAGGTACTGTTATTACAGCTTCCTTTACTTCATGCCCTAAGTAATCTTCAGCAGTTTTTTTCATCTTTTTGAGAATCTCTGCAGCTACTTGAGGTGGTGCTAACTTTTTATTAGCTGCTTCTACCCATGCATCACCATTATCAGCTTTAATAATTTTATATGGGACCATGTCAGCATCTTTACTTACAACTTTGTCATCAAATGTCCTACCAATTAGTCTTTTGATTGCATATAGCGTATTTTCTGGATTTGTTACTGCTTGTCTCTTAGCTGGCATGCCTACAAGCACTTCATCGTTGTCTGTATATGCTATTACTGATGGGGTTGTTCTTCCGCCCTCAGCATTTTCTATAACCTTTTGTTGCTGTCCCTCTATAACAGCGACACAGCTGTTTGTTGTTCCTAAATCAATTCCTATTATTTTTGACATCTATCTTTCCTCTAATTTTTAATAACTGTAACTCTGGCTGGCCTTACTACTCTTGAATGTAATTCCCAGCCTCTCTGAAATATGTTCCCAATCGAGCCATTTTCTTTTTCTTGATCTTGCTCCATTGTTACTGCTTCATGCTTTTCTGGATTAAATTCCTCATTAACAGGATAGATGGGTATCATTCCAAATTTATCAAGGGCAGATTCAAAAGACTTTAAAGTGAGTTCTATGCCTTCTTTATCTTCTGTTGCATCTTGTGAAACATTACTTAATGCGTGTTCTAAGCTGTCAATAACTGGCAATAATTCAACTAAAAGCTTTTCTACGCCATATTTATGAGCTTTTTCAACCTCAGAAAGAGTTCTTTTGAGAGCATTATCTAAATCAGCATTAGCACGAAGTATTGATTTCTCTAACTCCTCATTTTTTTCTAGAAGCTCTTCATATGATGGAGTGCCAATATCATCAGAAGAATCTTCATCCGTAGACTCAGTTTCCAGGTTCTCATTTTCTAGACTTTCAGAATCTATATCTTTTGATTTTTTTTGTTTTGCCATAATTAAATCCTATTTGTAACGTATATTGGGATTTAAATTTCCAGTTCAAGAGCTGAACTGAATTTATGATTCTATTTTTCTTACGTGTAAAATCATGCTGTGATCTACTAGCTCATAGCCTTTTCTTTTAGCAATATCATGTTGGAGTTGTTCTAATTCTTCATCATGGAACTCAAGGACTTTTCCAGTATCTACATCTACCATGTGATCATGATGCTCATCTGAATTAATCTCATAAACAGCTTTGCTATTTTCAAAATGATGTTTGGTCACCATTCCAGCAGATTCAAATTGAGTTAAAACTCTATAAATAGTAGCCAGTCCAATATCTTCATTTTGTGAAATTAGCTCTCTGTATATATCTTCAGCACTAAAATGTGCCTCTTCCTGCAAAGCAGTTGAAGCTAGGACTTCCATAATCTTAATTCGAGGCAGTGTTGCTTTCAGTCCTGCTTTTTTGAGTTCTTCAGTTTGATTAGCCATTATGTAAACTTTAAATATTTTTTATTGTCATATAACCTATAGTGAACAGACATTATAGATATTACAAAGTATAATCCAAAAATATTATGAAACAACTCACGCGAACATTCTTTATTTTATCTTCAGTACTTATTATTAGTTCTTGCTCATCTTTCAGTCCATATAAAGTACCAGTTCTGCAAGGCAATATTATTGAGGATGATGATGTTGAAAAGCTCGTTGTTGGTCAAACCAAAGATCAGGTTCAATTTATATTAGGAACTGCAGTTATAAAGGATCCTTTTCATAATAATCGCTGGGACTATATAAACTCTGTTCAGATTGGTGATGAAATTGTTACTGAAAGAAGACTAACTGTCCTCTTTGATGAGAATGGCCTTGTTGAAAGTTGGCTATCAATTAATAGTTCAGAAGAAAACTAAACTTTATTTAATCTTCTAGTTTTTGGGTCTTGAACCAAAGGTCTTAATATCTCGACTCTTTCTCCTTCGCGTAATCTATATTTGTGAGGCAGTGGTTTAAAATTTCCATCCAATACTTCACTATTAACAGCGAGCTGAAATTTATGATCAATTGAAGATATGATTTTATGTATCTGATCAAATTCAATTAACTCAGCAACAGTCAAACTTGATGAAACCTCAAAGGTTAAAAAATGTTGTTGTTTAGTTCCTTGATACGAAAAAAAAACTTTCATGTTGCTCTATTAATAAACGATTCAATAATAGTGGATGAGAACTTATCAACTAATGCTTGAGAGGTTATTGCATTTAAAAGAAATGGTAGTTCAAACTCAGCATCAAAATTAATGCTACATGATTTATCATTTAAAGTTTTAACAGTCCAAATGCCTTTAAAATGATCAAAAGGCCCTTCTATTTGATTAATTTCTATTGAGTTATCAGAAATAGTATTTTCTGAAACTATAAAATATTCTTTTCCTAAGATATTAAATTCAAGCCTACCTATTTCTATCGGGAAGTCTCTTTTTATTAACTCAGCACCGGAACATCCGGGGATAAAATTAGAGTATTCATTGAAATTTTGAACAACTTCAAGTGCTTTATGTTTTTTCACATTTAGAAACTTTTCAAAATGAATATTTCTTTTCATTTCTCAAGTTAAAAAAATTGTCTGTAAAAAATATAAGCCACTGAAAGAGGCGCTATAAATTTAACGAAAAATCTCCATAAATAAAATAATATTGTATTCATTGAACCGATTTCATCGGTGATTATTGATTTCTTCATAAACCAGCCAACAAAAATAGCAATAAACATTCCTCCTAATGGAAGAAGTATTTGATTTGTAATGAATTCCATTGAATCAAGAAAATTTCTATCGGAAATTAAATAGAAATCAGACCATATATTGAAACTTAGTGCTGACCCAACTCCAAGAATCCATGCAATAAATGAAATTATTTCGGCAGATTTTTTTCTAGTTAAAATACCCTCTTCGGAAAGATAGGCAACACCTGGTTCAAGTAATGATATTGATGAGCTTAAGGCTGCAACAGATAGTAATATAAAAAATAAAGGGCCAACAATTTGTCCAAATTGCATTTGATTGAAAGCCGACAGCATTGAAACAAATACAAGTCCAGGACCACTATTAGGTTCAAGACTAAAAGCAAAGATGATTGGAAAAATAGCAATACCAGCAACTATTGCCACAAGTGTATCAAGAGAGGCAACAGTGAATGAATTGTTAACAATACTTTGATCTTTTGGCATATAAGCTCCATATGCCATTATCGAACCCATGCCTAGGCCTAAACTAAAAAATGCTTGGCCCATTGCTTGCAATAAAGTATCTGAAGTAACATTTGAAAAATCAGGTGCAAATAAAAATGCCATCGCCTTATTAAAGTCTCCATTAATCATTGCGTAAATAACCATAAAAATCATCAGGAATCCAAGCATTGGCATTAGTATTTTAACCATTTTTCCTATGCCGTCTTTAATGCCAGCGGAAACAATCAAAGCTGTTAAAGTCATAAAAATGGTATGCCAAATAAGCAAATTAAAAGGAGAGGAAATTACACTTGCAAATTGTTCAGTAGAGCTAATTGATCCAGTAGAGCTTGCTGAAATAAAAATATAATTTAAACAAATTCCAGCTATGACACTATAGAAAGATAAAATTAAAACTCCAGCAAATATTCCACTCCAGCCTACAAAACGCCATAACGGAGTTGTATTTGAATCAATAGCAATTCGTCTCATAGCATTTACTGGGCTATTTCCTGCTCTTCGTCCAATAACAACTTCACTAATCATTATAGGAAGTCCAATAGCTAGAATGCAGGCTAAATAAATTAATACAAAAGCTCCACCACCATTCGTCCCCGCTTTATATGGAAAGCCCCAGATGTTACCCAAGCCTACAGCAGAGCCAGTAGCTGCTAGAATAAAAGTCCATTTACCAATCCAAGCACCATGTGATTTAAGTTGTTTTTCGATTTGCATAATTATTTAAAAATTTAAAGGGTTACTATAAGGATTGATCCAGTATGCAGATGATATCAGAAAACTAATAGAGACCAACAGCGATAACATTTTTCTAAAATTTTGATAATCCTCACTTCTCTTTTTAAAATCTTCTGTTGATTTTTCAAAATAATAAAAGGATTGAAAGCTAACTACTGAAATCAATAATGCACTTAATATGAAGTTAAAGTATGCAAGAATTAATAATAAACAGCCTATCAGACTATAAATAATCCCAATTGCTAGGTTCATTTTTTGATTTTCTTGGTTATCTCTCCAACCCCATGACATACCTCCTAAAAAGGTAAGAATAATAGCCCCATAAGCAATTTGAAAAACAATTGCATGATATGCAATAGCTCCGCCAAGTATCCATGGAATAATTGCTAAGATAGCGAAGGGAATAAACCCAATATATCCAAAAGTTGCTTTTATGTAATCGATATTCATTTTAATTTAATTTTTTTCTTGCACTGTAAACATCTAAGGACATAATAAAGATATGTCAAAAGATAAGCCTGCTTTAATTGTAAAGAATAAAACCGCATCAAGGAACTTTATTCTTGGTGATACATTTCAGGCTGGACTTGTTTTAGAGGGATGGGAAGTTAAATCTCTTAGAAATGGAAAGATTGATGTAAAAAACAGCTACGTCACTTTCAAAAAAGATGAGGCATGGTTATTTGGTATAAAAATAGATCCGCCGGCTTCTTTAAAAGATTTCAATGTTGATCCACTAAGAACAAGAAAACTTTTATTGAAAAAAAAGGAGATATCAGAGCTCCAAAAACTAAAAAATGAAAAGGGCCTAACAATAATTATGACTTCAATGTATTGGAAGGATAATCATATTAAATGTGATATTGCTACTGGTAAAGGAAAGAAAGTAAGAGATCAAAGGCAAGATATTAAGAAAAGAGATTGGGAACGTGACCAGGGTAGAATTCTTAAGAATGCCAAAAAACAATAACCATCCTACTAAAAATTTTAAGTAATACTGTATAATCATCATCCCTATGGGGGCGAACAGGGTTCGACGTTTCTACT
>ENA-OQVM01004510-OQVM01004510.1-marine-metagenome-genome-assembly--contig:-NODE-4510-length-14134-cov-22.524294_pt1 | contig 14134 bp, 3 predicted proteins | sample MGYA00237776_ERZ505498 | MGnify/ENA primary metagenome ERZ505498 (study PRJEB26159, sample SAMN06265151) | marine metagenome | isolation source: Helgoland LTER site | place: Germany:Helgoland, sampling... | reverse complement strand
CCACGCCACGCCACGTCACGAAATTGGCCTGTCGGTGACGTGGCGTGACGTGGCAATGACGCGACATGACGAAAAATCGACGTCAGAAGGGGCTTGTTTACAGTCACTTCCAATCTTTGACATCGGCATGACCTGGATGATGCAAAAAGAAACGGTAAAAGGTGAGTTCCACCTTTTACGGTTTCTATCTGGTGCAAAAATGCTTCATTTTGGAGCGTTTAAACGCCGTTTCGAGCCGCCCGAGCGCCCGGTGCTGCTCCCGACCCCGGGCAATTCGCACACGCCGGATCCGATGCGCTCGTTTGCGTTCGTCGCCAGCTCCGACTACGTTGTGATCGGCGTCGATTCGATGGCGAGCGACCACTTCTTCGGCGACCGCGACGCCTTCGACGCCGCGACGCTCGTCGCGCTCGCGCCGGCCGATGCGCCGCAAATCGAGGTCGCGGACGGCGTTGAGCACGCACCGACGCACCAAGGCGTCGTGCCTCTTCGTGTGCGCGGCTACGGCAAGTACTCCGGGAGTGATCGCACGATCAAACTCTTGAACGCCAAGCTCGTCCCCGGCTTCCCGTCGCATCAGCGGCTTGTGTCGTCGGGGCGCCTCGAGCACGACAACACGATCAACGGCGTGCAGCGCGTGGTCGTGGACTCGATGAACGCGGCCATCCACATGCGCGACGCCAACGGCAAGACGTACTACTCGTTCTCACTCGACAAGAGCGGCTGCGTCACGCAGCTCCCCTGCGTCTTCGGCTCAGCTCTTCGTGGCGACGGCGGCAGCGCCGACGCGGCCTACTGTTGCGCCGCGGCGCCGACGCGTTCACCGCCCGTCTCGAGCCTCACGATGCACAAACGCCTCATGCACGCAAGCCCGCGCGCCATCGCCGACACGGTTGCGCACACGCAGGGCTCGAAGCTCACCGACGACCCGCTCAAGCTCACGACGCCGATCGACGAGGCGTCTCTGCGCGGCAAGGGGCATCGCGTCTCTCACGACGCCGGTCCTCAACTGCAGCTGCCGGGCAACCGCTCGAGCACAACGATCGAGGAGCTCAGCATGGACCACCACGGCCCGTTTCCGCCCAGCAAGCGCGGTAACACCGGCTTCTACAACTTCGTCACCAAGAACGGCTCGCAACTCATCGTCTCGGTGAAGTCGACATCGGACGGCCTCGCGTGCCTGAAAATGGCCCACATGCAGCTCGGCAAGCCGAAATACCTCAGGATGGACCGGCAGTCGAACCTGCTCTCGACGAACCCGTCGAACCGCACCGAGTTCGAGGCGTTCAACGACTCGGTCGGCACGTGCCTGAAGACAACCGCTCCCGACACGGCCAACCAGAACGGCCTCGCCGAATCGGCCGGTCGGTGTGCTTATGAAGCGGCGACGGCGACCGCGGTGAGCAGCGGCGTCCCCATCAAGGTGTACTGGGACCACGCCGTCGAGACCTACGCGTACGTCAAGACCCGCACCGGCACGACCAAGCACGACGGCAAGACCCCGTACGAGCTCGACTTCAAGCACCCGCCCTACGTCGGCCACCTTCGGCGCCCGTTCTGTCCTGCGTTCGCGGTCCTCGTCAAGGACCAGCGCCCGACGCCGCGCGCCTTCGCCGACCGCGTCGCCCGCTGCGTGTTCGTCGGCTACCCGCTCGACCAAAAGCCGGGCACCTACCTGCTCTACAACCTCGAGACCAAGCGCCTCATCACGAGCCGCAACGTGTACTTCGACGAGGAGTTTCGCTTCGTCGAGCGCACTACCGGCGCCGACGGCGCGCCCGCGTGGCTCTTCAAGCTCGACGCCGACACGACCGCCGTCGAGTCGCAGCTCTCGCACGCCGACGGCGACGCGATCACGCACGCTGCCACTCTCGCCGGGGACTTCCTCGAATCAGTGGGAGTTCCTCCCGTCGGTGAAACAGTGGGAGTCGGTGGGTCGGTGGGAGAAAAGAACAACGGTTCGACCCACTCGACGCACGCCACTCTCTCGACAACGACCGCTTCATTCACGGTTGCTCAACTCGTTGCCTCGAACTCGGACATCTACGTCAAGCCGAACTCGAAACGTCCCGGAACAGCATCGGGCGATCGCTTCGCGAAGTACCAGTCGGCCCGCTCCGTGAGCGAGTACCTCAAGCTCGGCGGCACGAAGAGCGACCTCGCCAACGACCTGAAGAAGGGCATCGTCACAGTCAAGGTCAAGGTGTTCGACGACGACGGCGACGTCATGCCTGAACTCGCAGAAGCCAGTGACTCGGACGACGACGACGACGACGTGCCATCCAAGAAGCAGGAGGGCAAGGGCGACGCGTTCGAACGCGTTCAGACCGAACAGCTCATCGATGCTACCACTGACGAGTCCAAGGACAACGGCGGTACCGACGACGCGACCAAGGCCGACGACGACGACACCCAGGTCACCTTCGGCGACGTCACGATCGACGTACCAACGGTAGAGGTCCGCCGCTCGAACCGGCTCGCTGGCGGCACGGCTTTCACGACGGTCACTCGCAAGTCGACTGCTCCTCCACCCGTGCTCAAGGCCCACCTCGAGTGCGACTTCACCAAGTGCGACAAGACGTTCCACAACTTTGAGGCAGATCTACCTGCTGACCGCGTCGACGAGAACCGCAAGGCTTATAAGGCAGAGTTCGACGGCATGGTTGACTCGGGCTCGCTCTCGCAGCCTGTGTCACTTCCTCACGGACACGTCCCGGTCCCGATGATCATGGTTGGCAAGATCAAGACGCCGACCGAGAAGGACCCGAAGGGCAAGCTCAAGTGGCGCGCATGTCCGAAGGGCTTCAAGCAGCGCGACGGCCTCAACTACGACGCGGACGACATCCACGCTCCCGTGATGGACAAGACGACGCTCCGCGTTCTGCTCAGCATCGGCAACTCTCGCGACGCCAACCTTCGTCAGGCCGACGTGACCCAGGCGTTCCTGTGGGCCGACCTCGACGAGGAGGTCTACGTCACCGCTCCGCCGGGCTACGACCTCGGCCGCGACGACCACGGGCGTCCTCTCGTGTTCCGTGTGCTCAAGGCGATCTACGGCCTCAAGCAGAGCCCGGCGTGCTGGTACAAGCTCATCAGCCGCTGGCTGCTCGACCAGGGCTACCAGCAGTCCGGCTACGACCAGTGCCTGTTCCACGCTTGGCGCAATGCCGACGGCCAGATCGACCCGAGCCAGAGTCCCGACGATCAGCACGACGACTTCATGTTCATCGGCTTCCACGTCGACGACTTCCTCACCGTCACGACCGACAAGCAGTGGGAGACCGAGTTTCTCGACTCGCTCCGCTCACGCTTCGACATCACGGACCTTGGCGAGCCGACGCAGCTGCTCGGCCTCAACATCGAGCGCGACAAGACCGCTCGCTCGCTCAAGATCTCGTGCCCGACGGTGCTCAACGACATGCTCGAGAACACCGGCATGACCGGCGCATACCCGACTACGTCGCCTGCGATGAACCCAGAACCGACCGACTTGATCACTGCCGACAACGAGTACCGCCACGAGGGGCTCGACCCGGCCAAGGTCATCGGCTCGATGCAGTACGCCGCTAGCAGCTGCCGTCCCGATCTCGCTCTCGTGTGCTCCTCTCTCGGCTCTGAGCGCCAGAAGAAGACGCTCGCCGGTCTCAAGAACCTCAAGCGCGGCATCGGCTACGTCGCCGGCACTGTCAACATGGGCCTGATCTACCACGGCGCTACGACTTCTCGCTTTGCGCAGATCACGGTCTACGTCGACTCGGAGTTCGGAGGCGACCTCAAGCTCACCATGAACCCGACCGGACGTCCTCGCTACGGCTTTGGCATCTTCGTCGGCAACGACCTCGTCGCCTACCGCACCAAGTCGGCCGACACGGTCGTTCTCTCGTCTGCAAACGCCGAGATCATCGGCCTGAGCGAGGCATGTCGCCATCTCACCTGGACGCGCAACCTGCTCAAGGACCTCGGCTTCAAGCTCAGCCCGACGGTGGTGTACGAGGACAACGCGGCGGCCATCTCGATTGCGACGCGCGCGTACCTGACCTCGCGCACACGCCACATCCACCTGCGCGACCTCTACGTCCGCGAGCTCGTCACGAACGGCGACGTCGAGATCCGCTACGTCAAGACCAACGAGAACATCGCGGACTTCTTCACCAAGTTCCAGCCGGTTGCCACGTTCCGCATCCACCGCGATATCCTCATGGGCATCTGCCCGGTCAAGCGCGCGTGAACTTCGACTTCACGCCTCTCGTGCGCGGCGACATCTACGCCGCGACGACAAGCAGCTCAAACCCGTCAGCTCGCTCTGAGTGGGAGTGCTAGAGTTTAGGCTCAGCCACCACTGTACGACAGGCTTAGACAGAGCTCCCTGCCCCATTGCCTAGCCTCCTCTCCCCGGCTAGAAGGCCATCGCCCTGGCGATGGCAGAGCCAGCACAACACAAGAGAGAAACAGCCCCTGGCCTAGCGGGCCAATGACGTCACGGCGACGTCATATGTTTCTGTGTTTCTGCCAGCTGGCGCTTGCACCCCCTTTTAGGACCGTATCCACAAGCTTACACAGCTTCCCAGCTTCGCAGCCTACGGCGTGCCCCTGGCCGACTTGATCACCGGCCAGTGCACATCGTTGGTTATTGGGCGCCAGTCACACAGAAGTGGGCTGGAGTTGCAACACCACAGCGCCACCATTGAGTGAGCGCAGTCGCAACCGCTGCGACTACCCCAAGGGGGCCAAGTGACTCGGCAGCCGCCCCGAGCACATCAAGACCCGACAGACCCGGGCAACTCGTAGACTAGCTACCTACGAGCTCTCAAGCCTTTCAAGAAGAAGGGCCTGTGTCGATCCGCCTTTATCGACCTAGAAGCGCAGCGCCGACGACGTCGACGACTACAAGCGCAGTTCAAAGACTCGGCAGCCGCCCCGAGCCAATCATGCCTGAGATGTCGACTCTCAGCGGCAAGAGCAAGGTCCCGATGCTCCCATCCCAAGGTGTCTCCTACGCCAAGTGGGGTCGCTGGGTGGACGCCTTCTCATCTTGCCTCACTCTCAAGGGCCTGCACCTGTTCGCGGCGCTCGACTCGACCATGCCGGTTGAGTTCCCCGAAGTCGAAGACGAGGACGAGTCCGAGGATGAAGAGGCTAAGGATGTCAAGCCCAGCACGGAGCTGCTCAATGTGCTCACGCTGCAGTACAAGGTGGCGAACAAATACGAGTTTGCCGCCAAGTCAGCTGAGGCGTATGCGCTTCTGTACGAGGCCGCGACGCACAATGTTCAGATTCAGCGCGTCATGAAGAAGCACAAGGGCAACTTCCCGCTTGCCTTCGCCGGGGTATCCCATTACGTGACGGGCAACCTCAAGACGGCGGCACGCGAGATCCGCAAGGAGCTGCTGGCCGAGATCCGCAAGTGTGCCGATGCTCGTGCTGTGCGCGAGGTCATCACATTCGTCGACGCGAACAACGACGACCTCAAGCTGCTCGGCACCGACGACGAGCTGAAGGACAACGATCTCTTCGAGGAGTTGATGGACGTGCTCAAGCGCGTGCCATCGCTCAACAACGTCTACCATCTTGCGCGCATGCCCGACACGCAGATCGGCGAGTGGGAGTCGCTCACCGTTTACCTCGTCGACATCATCGCACTCGACGCGACGCCGAGCCATCGCCCTGCCAGCAGGGCGACCGCGCTCTCTGCCCACGACGGAGGCCGAGGTGGGCGTGGCGGGCGAGGCGGACGTGGCGGGCGTGATGGGCGCGGCGGACGTGGTGGCCGTGGCCGCGGCAACGGCCGTGGTGGCGGCACGAAGGACGTGATCTGCTGGCGCTGCGGCGGCAAGCACTACAGCACCGCAAATGTGCGCTACGGCACGACGGCATGCACCGTTCAGTGCCACTGCGCGAAGTGTGGCAAGGACGACCACTCGACCGAGCACCACGACATCTACTCGGACGTGCAGGACCGCCGTGCGGCCCGCGGCGCCAAGGCCATGTCGATCACTTCCACCCAGTCGGACGCGCCGGGGCACTCGTTCTGCCTCATGGCGCGCGCCGCGGCGACGACGTCGACATCTCTCGTCGCATCGTCGTCGCCAACCCTTCTGCTGCTCGATGAAGACGATGACGAGATCGTTGTGCTCGTCGAGGACGAGGACGGCTCAGAGTTCAAGTTCTGCGACATGTTCGGCCACCCGGACGTGATCGGCAAGATCGAGACGGCGATCGGCGACCGCAGCCGCATCGACTGCGACCTTGCCGGCGACGGCTTCATGCATGCGCCGCTTGCGGCCTCGTCGTTCGCGTACCTCCCGCTCCCGCCTGGCCACGAGGGCATCGAGTACCTCGAGTACCCGCAGCTCGTGGTCGGCATGCACTCGCGCGAGCCGATCGCGATCGCGGGATCGCCAGACCTCAACACGAACGAGAACGGTCTATTTGAACAAGCCACAAGGAGCTGGACCAACGGAATAAAATTTGAAAAACGTCATCAACTTGAAGCAATTTGGGCATCTTCTCTTCTTTTCTCTTCCACACGTCACGGTATCCGCGGCGCTTTTCTGTCACCCCCCCCCGCCCTGCCGGCAGGGTGGAGGGGGGGAACGGGCTCGACCCCGGGCAATTCGCACACGGCGGATCCGATGCGCCCGGGCAATTCGCACACGGCGGATCCGATGCGCCCGATCGCGTTCGTCGCCGGCTCCGAGGATGTCGCCATCGGCGTCGATACGATGGCGAGCGACCACTACTTCGGCGACCGCAGCGCATTCGACGTCGAGTCACTCACCGAGCTTGCGTCAAGCGATACGCCACAGATCGAAGTTGCGAACGGTGCTGAGCTCGCGCCGACACACCAAGGCATCGTGTCGCTTCGTGTGCGCGGCTACGGCATTCATGCCGGGCGCGATCGTGTTCTCAAGGTGCTCAACGTCAAGTTCGTTCCCGGCTTCCCGTCGCATCAGCGCCTGCTGTCGGCGGGGCGCCTCGAGCACGACAACACAATCAACGGCGTGATGCGTGTCGTGGTCGATCTGATGAATGCGGCGGTCCACATGCGCGACGACAAGGGCACGACGTACTACTCGTTCTCCCTGGACAAGAGCGGATGCGTTACGCAGCTCCCTTGCGTCTTCGGCCCTGCTCTTCGTGGCGACGGCAGCGGCAGCGCCTACACGACGGTCCCCTGCTGCGCCGCGGCGCCGACTCGCTCGCCGCCTGTGTTGAGCCTCACGATGCACAAGCGCCTCATGCATGCGAGCCCGCGCGCCATCGCCGACACGGTGGCGCACACGCAGGGCTCGAAGCTCATCGACGACCCGCTCAAGCTCAAGACGCCGATCGACGAGGCATCTCTGCGCGGCAAGGGGCATCGCGTCGCTCATGACGCCGGCCCTCAGCTACAACTGCCTGGCAACCGCTCGGCCACGACGATCGAAGAGCTCAGCATGGACCACCACGGCCCGTTCCCACCGAGCAAGCGCGGCAACACCGGCTTCTATAACTTCGTCTCCAAGAACGGCTCGCAGCTCATCGTCTCGGTGAAATCGACGTCGGACGGCCTCGCGTGCCTAAAAATGGCGCACATGCAGCTTGGCAAGCCAAAATACCTGAGAATGGACCGGCAGTCAAACTTGCTCTCGACGAACCCGTCGATCCGCACCGAGTTCGAGGCGTTCAACGACTCGGTCGGCACTATGCTCAAGACAACCGCCCCCGACACCGCCAGCCAGAACGGCCTCGCCGAGTCGGCCGGGCGGTGTGCTTACGAGGCGGCAACGGCAGCCGCGGTCGGCAGCGGCGTTCCGATCAAGGAGTACTGGGACTTTGCCGTCGAGATCTACGCGTACGTCAAGACCCGTACCGGCTCGACCAAGCACGACGGAAAGACCCCGTACGAGATGGACTACGACCATCCTCCCTACGTCGGACACCTTCGGCGCCCGTTCTGCCCCGCGTTCGCAGTCCAAGTCAAGGACCAACGCCCGACGCCGCGCGCCTTTGCCGACCGCGTCGTCCGCTGCGTGTTCGTCGGCTACCCGCTCGACCAAAAGCCGGGCACGTACCTGCTATACAACCTCGAGACCAAGCGCCTCATCTCGAGCCGCAACGTGTACTTCGACGAGGAGTTCCGCTTCGTCGAGCGCACTACCAGCGCCGACGGCAAGCCCGCGTGGCTCTTCAAGCTCGACGCCGACACGACCGCCGTCGAGTCGCAGCTCTCGCATGCCGACGGCGATGCGATCACGCATGCTGCCACTCTCGCCGGAGACTTCCTCGAATCAGTGGGAGTTCCTCCCGTCGGCGGAACAGTGGGAGCACCGCCCGTCGGTGGGTCGGTGGGAGAGAATGACAGTTCGACCCACTCGACGCACGCCGCGCTCTCGACGACGACCACCGCGCTCACGGTTGCTCAACTCGCCAAGTTCGACTCGGACATCTTCGTCAAACCGAACGCCAAGCGCCCCGGAACGGCATCTGGTAAACGCTACGCCAAGTACCAGGCAGCTACCTCGGTCTCGGAGTATCTCAAGCTCGGCGGCACTCGCAGCGATCTCGCTCACGACCTGAAGAAGGGCATCGTCACAGTCAAGGTCACGGTGCTCGACGACGACGATGACGTGCCTGACCTTGCTGCAGCCTCCGACTCGGACGACGACTCGGACGACGATGTACCTTCCAAGAAGCAGGAGGGCAAGGGCGACACGTTCGAACGCGTTCAGACCGAACAGCTCATCGATGCTACCACTGACGAGACCAAGGACGACAGTGCCGACGACGCGACCAAGGACGACGACCCTGCGGGCAGGGTCACCTTCGGCGACGTCACGATCGACGTACCAACGGTAGAGGTCCGCCGCTCGAACCGGCTCGCCGGCGGCACGGCCTTCACGACGGTCACTCGCAAGTCGACTGTTCCTCCACCCGTGCTCAAGGTCCACCTCGAGTGCGACTTCACCAAGTGCGACAAGACGTTCCACAACTTTGAGGCAGATCTACCTGCTGACCGCGTCGACGAGAACCGCAAGGCTTATAAGGCAGAGTTCGACGGCATGGTTGACTCGGGCTCGCTCTCGCAGCCTGTGTCACTTCCTCACGGACACGTCCCGGTCCCGATGATCATGGTTGGCAAGATCAAGACGCCGACCGAGAAGGACCCGAAGGGCAAGCTCAAGTGGCGCGCATGTCCGAAGGGCTTCAAGCAGCGCGACGGCCTCAACTACGACGCGGACGACATCCACGCTCCCGTGATGGACAAGACGACGCTCCGCGTTCTGCTCAGCATCGGCAACTCTCGCGACGCCAACCTTCGTCAGGCCGACGTGACCCAGGCGTTCCTGTGGGCCGACCTCGACGAGGAGGTCTACGTCACCGCTCCGCCGGGCTACGACCTCGGCCGCGACGACCACGGGCGTCCTCTCGTGTTCCGTGTGCTCAAGGCGATCTACGGCCTCAAGCAGAGCCCGGCGTGCTGGTACAAGCTCATCAGCCGCTGGCTGCTCGACCAGGGCTACCAGCAGTCCGGCTACGACCAGTGCCTGTTCCACGCTTGGCGCAATGCCGACGGCCAGATCGACCCGAGCCAGAGTCCCGACGATCAGCACGACGACTTCATGTTCATCGGCTTCCACGTCGACGACTTCCTCACCGTCACGACCGACAAGCAGTGGGAGACCGAGTTTCTCGACTCGCTCCGCTCACGCTTCGACATCACGGACCTTGGCGAGCCGACGCAGCTGCTCGGCCTCAACATCGAGCGCGACAAGACCGCTCGCTCGCTCAAGATCTCGTGCCCGACGGTGCTCAACGACATGCTCGAGAACACCGGCATGACCGGCGCATACCCGACTACGTCGCCTGCGATGAACCCAGAACCGACCGACTTGATCACTGCCGACAACGAGTACCGCCACGAGGGGCTCGACCCGGCCAAGGTCATCGGCTCGATGCAGTACGCCGCTAGCAGCTGCCGTCCCGATCTCGCTCTCGTGTGCTCCTCTCTCGGCTCTGAGCGCCAGAAGAAGACGCTCGCCGGTCTCAAGAACCTCAAGCGCGGCATCGGCTACGTCGCCGGCACTGTCAACATGGGCCTGATCTACCACGGCGCTACGACTTCTCGCTTTGCGCAGATCACGGTCTACGTCGACTCGGAGTTCGGAGGCGACCTCAAGCTCACCATGAACCCGACCGGACGTCCTCGCTACGGCTTTGGCATCTTCGTCGGCAACGACCTCGTCGCCTACCGCACCAAGTCGGCCGACACGGTCGTTCTCTCGTCTGCAAACGCCGAGATCATCGGCCTGAGCGAGGCATGTCGCCATCTCACCTGGACGCGCAACCTGCTCAAGGACCTCGGCTTCAAGCTCAGCCCGACGGTGGTGTACGAGGACAACGCGGCGGCCATCTCGATTGCGACGCGCGCGTACCTGACCTCGCGCACACGCCACATCCACCTGCGCGACCTCTACGTCCGCGAGCTCGTCACGAACGGCGACGTCGAGATCCGCTACGTCAAGACCAACGAGAACATCGCGGACTTCTTCACCAAGTTCCAGCCGGTTGCCACGTTCCGCATCCACCGCGATATCCTCATGGGCATCTGCCCGGTCAAGCGCGCGTGAACTTCGACTTCACGCCTCTCGTGCGCGGCGACATCTACGCCGCGACGACAAGCAGCTCAAACCCGTCAGCTCGCTCTGAGTGGGAGTGCTAGAGTTTAGGCTCAGCCACCACTGTACGACAGGCTTAGACAGAGCTCCCTGCCCCATTGCCTAGCCTCCTCTCCCCGGCTAGAAGGCCATCGCCCTGGCGATGGCAGAGCCAGCACAACACAAGAGAGAAACAGCCCCTGGCCTAGCGGGCCAATGACGTCACGGCGACGTCATATGTTTCTGTGTTTCTGCCAGCTGGCGCTTGCACCCCCTTTTAGGACCGTATCCACAAGCTTACACAGCTTCCCAGCTTCGCAGCCTACGGCGTGCCCCTGGCCGACTTGATCACCGGCCAGTGCACATCGTTGGTTATTGGGCGCCAGTCACACAGAAGTGGGCTGGAGTTGCAACACCACAGCGCCACCATTGAGTGAGCGCAGTCGCAACCGCTGCGACTACCCCAAGGGGGCCAAGTGACTCGGCAGCCGCCCCGAGCACATCAAGACCCGACAGACCCGGGCAACTCGTAGACTAGCTACCTACGAGCTCTCAAGCCTTTCAAGAAGAAGGGCCTGTGTCGATCCGCCTTTATCGACCTAGAAGCGCAGCGCCGACGACGTCGACGACTACAAGCGCAGTTCAAAGACTCGGCAGCCGCCCCGAGCCAATCATGCCTGAGATGTCGACTCTCAGCGGCAAGAGCAAGGTCCCGATGCTCCCATCCCAAGGTGTCTCCTACGCCAAGTGGGGTCGCTGGGTGGACGCCTTCTCATCTTGCCTCACTCTCAAGGGCCTGCACCTGTTCGCGGCGCTCGACTCGACCATGCCGGTTGAGTTCCCCGAAGTCGAAGACGAGGACGAGTCCGAGGATGAAGAGGCTAAGGATGTCAAGCCCAGCACGGAGCTGCTCAATGTGCTCACGCTGCAGTACAAGGTGGCGAACAAATACGAGTTTGCCGCCAAGTCAGCTGAGGCGTATGCGCTTCTGTACGAGGCCGCGACGCACAATGTTCAGATTCAGCGCGTCATGAAGAAGCACAAGGGCAACTTCCCGCTTGCCTTCGCCGGGGTATCCCATTACGTGACGGGCAACCTCAAGACGGCGGCACGCGAGATCCGCAAGGAGCTGCTGGCCGAGATCCGCAAGTGTGCCGATGCTCGTGCTGTGCGCGAGGTCATCACATTCGTCGACGCGAACAACGACGACCTCAAGCTGCTCGGCACCGACGACGAGCTGAAGGACAACGATCTCTTCGAGGAGTTGATGGACGTGCTCAAGCGCGTGCCATCGCTCAACAACGTCTACCATCTTGCGCGCATGCCCGACACGCAGATCGGCGAGTGGGAGTCGCTCACCGTCTACCTCGTCGACATCATCGCTCAAGACTCGACGCCGACGCGCACGCCGCGCTCGACCGCGCTCTCTGCTCACGACGGTGGTCGAGGCGGACGTGGTGGGCGAGGCGGACGTGGCGGACGTGACGGACGTGGAGGACGTGGTGGCCGTGGCCGCGACAACGGCCGCGGTGGTGGCTCGAAGGACGTGATCTGCTGGCGCTGCGGCGGCAAGCACTACAGCACCGCAAATGTGCGCTACGGCACCAAGGCATGCACCGTGCAGTGCCACTGCACGAAGTGCGGCAAGGACGACCACTCTACCGAACACCACGACATCTACTCGGACGTGCAGGAGCGCCGCGCAGCTCGCGGCGCCAAGGCTATGGCGGCCACCTCAACTCAGTCTGATGCGCCGGGGCACCTCTTCTGCCTCATGGCGCGCCGCCGCTTGAGTTCACTTGTGCTGTTTTCGCGGTTTGTGGGAGCGAGGTGTTTTAGTTGCCGTAACGTGATTGGTCCCTATTTTTGTCTGGCTTCGCCAACGAACGCCCCAGCGAACGCCCCAGCGAACGCCCCAGCGAACGCCCCAGCGAACGCCCCAGAGAACCTCCCGCGAACCGACGAGCCACGCCCTGGTTCGGCACTAGCGGTAGGTCGCGATCCCCAGTTCAACTACATTGCGCCTTTTAAATCCCCATTAAGAATGGCGATCGCTCGCCATCGCCACGAACGACGGCGCCAACAAGAACCACTTACTGTCATCATTTATAAATATTTCTTTACAGGCGGCAAAAAAATTCGGTTGTGCGGAAGAATAATATTGATTCGGGACAGTAATATGATGCCGTGCGCACTTGGTATTCACCCATGCGGAAGAATATTATTGATAATAGGCCAAAAAATTCGGTTGTGCGGAAGAATAATATTGATAGGTAATGCAACCACAGATATACGTAACTCGTAACGAAATAACTTCGGTTGAGTATGCCACGATCTGGCCAACATTCATATGTGCTTATAAAGCGGCGTAAGCCGCGAATGGACCATAACGATCGTGACACGTAGCCAATACCCCCAGCCAAAAATGTTAGCAACGCAAAAAAACGATTTTACTAAACGAACTAGGCGAAGGAGCAACGAAACCAAAAAGTGTGAAAAAGTCTTTCAAATGTAATAATTTTGTAGATATTTCGATGACGAGGCCAGACCGCGCCACCGTGGCACGATTCTCACCGTGAGCGCGGTCCGCTATCGTGCGCGGTCGAGACAGGAGAGGTGAGTCCCACGAACGGCTCTATAGGACGACGCAGCGTTCCGGCGTCGTTCGTTTGATGCCTGTTTTGGGTGCAGGTGCTTCCGCTGCGGTGAGATTTTGAGCCGTCTACATGGGCCGGCAAGGAGCACGCTCGAAGCATCTAAAAGATGCTCGCGCTGCAAAGGCTCGTGCGCGCGCCGAAGGTAACATGGTGGTTTGGGGGCATTGTGTGGGGGTTTGGGACGATCGTGTGATGTGTTCGCTCGATCGTGTGATGTGTTCGCTGACCATATCGGTTGGCGTGTCGAACGTCCGGCGCCGGTCACAGGTGGAGCAGGAGCTGCTGGAGCAGGAGCTCCAGATGAAGGATGCGCGCGGGTGGATGAAGGAGATGAAGGAGATGCTGGGGCCAGAGCTGAAAGAGCCCCAGGTGTGTGTTTGCATCATGTTCAACACATAACACGTCTGATGAATTGTCGCGCGACTCGTCAGGTGAATTGGGCGGAGGCGCGGGATCCCTAGATGAAGGAGATGAAGGAAGGGATGAAGAAGATGAAGGAGGTCCAGATACAGGTGCATGTGCAGATGCACGTAGTTTGGTTTCTCTCTGTGTCGTGTGTTTGACATGTGTGTCCGCGCGGTGGCTGGCACAGGCGCCAGTTTGGTCCAATTAGAGCGGAACGTCTGCGATTATCACAGCCCTGGGCTTGTCAACACTGGCAATTCCTGTTATCAAAGCGCTGTCATTATGTGCTTTTCGATGTTTGCTAACGAATGCATACGGCTTCGTGCCGAGTGTGATTGGAAGGTTTCGAATGGAATCTCTGATTTGGACACTTCATTGTGCAGTATAGTTTCGGAGTTGGAATATCGACGAGCGGACTCTCTGAGGCATCCTATG
>ENA-OQVM01004509-OQVM01004509.1-marine-metagenome-genome-assembly--contig:-NODE-4509-length-14135-cov-3.446365_pt1 | contig 14135 bp, 16 predicted proteins | sample MGYA00237776_ERZ505498 | MGnify/ENA primary metagenome ERZ505498 (study PRJEB26159, sample SAMN06265151) | marine metagenome | isolation source: Helgoland LTER site | place: Germany:Helgoland, sampling... | reverse complement strand
GTGGGAGCCGTCGGCGTGCCCGTCAATACAGGCGAGGCCAGAGCGGCCTTGGCATTGAGCGCCGCCTGCAAACCTGTGACCTGAGAGACCGGATGGCTGTGACTTGCAGGGGTAAAGCTCGTCGGCTTTCCCGTGATGCCCGCCCAAGGTGCTGCATCCGCCACCTCTGCGGCGTCGACCTTGCCGTCATTGTCCGCGTCATAGCTCGATTTCAGCATATCGCCGGGACCAAAATCGACGATGGCCTGCTGCACAAAGGCTGTGGTTGCGATTTGAACCGTGTTTGTGCTGGAGGCCGCAGTCGGCGCTGTCGGCGTTCCCGTCAGCCCCGGTGAGGCCAGGGAGGCCTTCGCATCAAGGGCAGCCTGCAATCCATCTACATTGGCAATGACATGGGCGTGGCTATCATCGGCAACGGCCGCGGTGAGCGTCACATTCGCAGTGCCATTGAAACTGACGGAACCCGATAGGTCGCCTGCCAGGGAGATCGTTCGCGCCGTTGCGAGTTTGCTGGCAGACACAGCGTTCGCCGACGCACCGAGCTTGCCGTCGAGCGTGGCCTGCAGACCGGTGACATCGCCGATGGCGTGGCTGTGGCTGAGCGCGGCTTTCGCGGCGAGGCCAGCATCCAGTTGCGACTTGCGCACGAGATCGGTGGCAGCACTTGCGTCCTGACTGGACTTTGGTACCAGCGAGAAGGTTTTGGCACCACCGACCGTCTGCGTCCCGACAAGGGCAAGAAAGCCGCCACTGCCCCCGAGAGGCACGATGGCAGTGGCATTGCCTGCGCCGTCATCGCCCTTGCCCACATACAGCGTATCGTCGACCTCGTTATGGGCCAACTCGCCGGATTTCAGCGCCGCAGGCGCGCCCGCCACGCCCGAGGCGCGTCGTTTCAATTGGATCGTATTCGCCATCAGAAAAATCCTCCGTTGATGGGAGCGTCGGTGGGCAGGATTGTGATGCCGGGGTCCCCCTGATCACCCTTGTCGCCCTGCGGCCCGGTTGACCCCTGCGGGCCTGGCTGGCCAAGCAGGCGGATGCCGATTGGCCCAGTGGACAGGCGCAGCGCAATCCGGGTGCTGGACCTGATGTCAATGCGGATCGGCCCCGTGAGAGACCGCACATCAAGCGCATTCATCATGGCCTAAAGCCCCCGTGTCACCGGCAAGACCACGGGGATGTCCAGAAGCACACCGAGATGCCGATCGGGATCGAGATCAGTGCGCACGAGATCAAGCGTCACGCTGCCGGGGCTGAGACCTGCCGTGATAGTCGGAACCAGAACGATCTCGATTGTCCGCTCGTTGTGGCGCAGCACCCCGCCATTTTCAGTGGAGATGGTGGCAAGGATCGCGCTGTCGGTCACCGCGCGGCGTAATTGGCCGGTGAAGCTTGCCGCCTCGGGAAAGAGGTCGGCCTCTGCCCGAAGCTGAAGGCGGTATTCGTAGCCGATCAGGATGACCGGGCCTTCCTGAAGTTCAGAAGGGGTCATGGCAGCCACCCGCAGAGCTCTGCGCCGGTTTCATTATGGGTGAGGATCTGGCGCGCGGTGCCATCCGTCAGCTGATCGCTGCGCGAGGGACGGATTGGCACGGCCCAGTCACAATCCGTGCCATGCAGCCCGTCAATCCCGCATCCAGCGATCAAGGCGGCGATTACGCTCATCATCAGACAGGTTCTCAATTTCATGTGTGACCTCATGGGATGTGCGCAGCGCCCGGATGCGGGCGTCAGCCGCGCGAATGGCAAACTCGGCCTCTGCTGCCTGTCGCCCCTGACGCCTGGCAACACGCAAGGCAGCAAGAAAGATAACCATGAGGCCGCCCCATAGAGCCATGCGCGTGCGCAGGGTCGCAAAAAGACGGGCAATCAACATCACGGTGTCCTCCCGGTCCGGTGATCCTCAATCCGGGCCGCCCTGGCTTTCAGGGCAAAACAGATCACCGCGACGAAGATCAGAGCCCCCAGAGCTGGCATGACGATGCCTGCGTAAGACCCGAGCCCGACAAGGTTGAGGATGCGGGTCGCGAGGTCCTGCCCATCTTCAGCTGTGGTGATCAGGGGCGCTACATCGTTCAAGGCAAGCCCGGCAGAACCTGCGGCCCCAAGCGCAATCTGTGCGTTGGCTGCAGAAACGATCCGTGAGCCTTCAGGTATGCCCACAGCTCGCTCGGGCGAGACCGGGCGGGACTTTGCCACAAGCAGTGCCTCTGTCAGCGCGACATCGATGACCGGGTTCAGTGGCAGATCATTGTCCCGACGGAACGCCAGCATTGCCGCATGGGTGCGCGGCCCGATCTGCCCGTCAATGCCACCCACTTCGTGATAGCCGAGGGAGTTCAGGCGGCGCTGGACCTCTTGGACGCCCATCTCAACGCGGGGCGCGACAGTCCCGGCGCGCCTCACCCCAAGGAGTTTAGAGGCCGGATAGCGCTTTATACTGACCGCATCATCCTGATTGCCTCCGAGCCCCCAGACCCAAGCGCCCTCGATCCGGTCGATGAAGAACACGTGGCCCTGCCAGCTGGATTTGCCGCGCGGGATGACAGCGATGTCCCCTTGCAGGGCGTCCTCCACTTCCACCGGCACACCCCAATCGAGATAGGATCGCGCGGTCAGTTTGCGGGTCGAGCGGATCCCCGCCCTCTCGAGGCAGTGTCCGACGAAGGCTGCGCACCAGGCGACGCTATCGTGTTCAACCCAGTCGTGACCGACCGAGGCATACATCTCGAGGATTTTGGGGTTGTCGGCGGGGCCCGGACCTTCGGTCATACCAATGTAAGAGCGGGCGATGTCGAAAGCGGTCATGGTAGTCTCCCGTATAATGTAAAACACCGCCCCAGGTGGGACGGCGTGAATGAAGCTGGTTGGTTGGCGGGCTGCTTATTTTTTGCGGCAGAGCCAGGCGGCAAGCAGCGCCTCGGCCCCTCGGGGCCCAAGATAGGCGAGCGTCGCCACAAACCCTGTCGAGATGGGCTGAGAGAGACCGATATAGTGGGCCGCCGCCTCGCCGATGAGCGCCATGCCAACAGCGACAGGAATTTCCCAAAGAAGTTCTTTGCCAAAGAAACGGCGGTTGCCCAGTTTCACCTCACCGGAATGCCACATGAGGCGGCCCGTGAAGGCCCCGATCAGCGTCGTGACAGCACCGCCGAAGACCGCATTGATCGTATCGATAAATCCACCATCGTTCATGCGCGGTCCTCCTCCAGCGCCACAACACGGGCAGTCAGTTCCTTTACAGCCTCGATCAGAAGGCCGGTGATATTGCCGTAAGCGACCGAGAGCTGGCCGCCCGTGTCTTCGTGCACGACCTCGGGCAGGATCGGTTCGACCTCTTGGGCGATGACCCCGATCTGACGCGCACCACCCATGGTAAAGCGCACGCCACGCAGCGCGCAGACAAGGGTCAGAGCGTCAGCGATGGTCTCGACCTCGGATTTCAATCGCGCGTCCGACGAGGACACGAAGTTCGGTGCCGTCACCACGCCGGTGAAGGTCGCCCCAGCGAGCTCTGCCTTTGCCGCGATTGCGGTGTCGTAACCGGCAGCCGATTTGGTCGCCATGGTCCCCAGGCCAAGGTTGCTGCGGGCCATGGCCGTGTTGGCCAGCCCCGCCAGATTGCCCGCAGCATCCAGAAGTGCGTCCCAGCCTGTGTTCGTGGCATTGCGCCGTCGCAAAACAGGTGGCGAGACCGAGGTATCGACCCAGAGCATGCCCGCCACGGTGGCAGAGGGAGCTGAAGCGCCCGCACTGGTCGATTGCAGCGCCGCGATCACCTCGTTGATGCGGGCCCGCACGGCAGCGCCTGCGTCGTTGGCAATGACGAAGTTCGACGTTTGGGTCATTATGCCACCTCATCGGCATAAAGCCGCAGTTGCGAGACGGTGGGCGTGTAGGATGCGTCCCTCGTCGTAAGATAAGCCCGCGCTTGCACCGCGCGCGCCTCGATTTCATGATTGTCGAGACGCCCCCAAGGCCCCCAGGTGGGATTTCCACCTGGATCGTCATCGGTTTCGCGGATCTCGAACAGCACATCGATTTCAGCACCGGCCGCGCCGTCAAAATCAGCCCAGGTATCCATCAGCGCCGTGCGCGCATCGATCCGGTCATTGAGCGCAAGCGCTGCCACACCGATTTCCGAGCGCAAGCGCACCCGTTTCACTGCGCCGAGATCAAGCCCGGCGGCAAAGCCATATTGGCCCTCCATGGCAGCAGCTTGGGTGATGCCGCCGCTGGTCGTCGTGGCGAGCGTCAGATTTGAGCCCACAACCTGCAGGCCCGTTTTTGCCCCCGCAAACCCAGGATCAGCTTGCAGATAGGCCAGTGTCGAGAAGGCCAACACCTGCGCGCCCTTGGTCGAGACCCGCGTCTCTGGCCCTGCGCGCCCGCCACTGTCCTCAGCCCGCAGCAGATATGTGCCCGGCTTCAGCGGCACAACTGCAATGGCCTCGCCGCCGCCCACCCGGTCCATCGAATAGCTGTCAGACCACGTGGCCGTCGCCTGTTTTGAGTGCCGGATCACGATATTGCCGCCCACCCGTACATCCGGATCAGACGAGCGCGCCCATTTCAGGATGGCAAGACCACCCGCCGTCTGCAGCGTGATATTCTCCAACCCCGCCGGGGGCGCAGTAAGGCCAAGGATTTCCACGGCAGCCACCTGCCAAGCGGACGAGACCCCCAAGACCGATATTGCTTTTACCCGGAACTGCCATGCCCCGGGGGCAATGTCGCGGATCTCGAGGTTGGTGCCATCGGTGCGGCCATAATCCAGCCACTCCCCTGCGCCCTGCCGCGCCTGCAATTGATAGGCGGCAACAAAGCCCGAGGGAGCGGCTTCCCAGGCAACGCGGGCCAGAACCTTCAATCCTCCACCATCGCGTGTGACATAGAGATCCTCAGTCGCCGTCGGTTGCCCCGGAGACGGAATGTCATAGGCATTGGGCAATGCGGTGCGCGGGGCTGCAGCATAAATCTGCTGCTCAGAGGCAGACCAATCATAGACAAGGGGCGAGGTTTCTCGCAGGACAAGCTCTGGAAGCAGGAGCGCACCGTCCCCTGATGACGTTAGATCAAGACTAACGCCATGCACCTCGAACGGCTTCGCGCCAAAGCCCCAACGCGCGTAAGACAGCGTAACCACATCGCCCACGGTGGCAGCCCAGGCCGAGAGTTTCCCCGACAGCCGCACCGTCATTTGCCGCCGCGCACGCTCGAGCTCGATCTTCGCAAGCCGCTGCGCCATTGACGCCGAGATCGTGAAGGGAAGCGATATGTCGCGCCATTTCTGCTCGCCCCCGTCCTCGTCAAGGTAAACATCCGACGCATAAGCCGGGAAGTCGTCGGGCTGCCAGTCATTCTCCGGGCTGACAAACCGGCCACGCACGCCATTGAAGTTCGAGGACATTGTCACGCGGGTCGCCAAGGTCAGCCCACCCTCGCGGACATGATCCGAGGTCAGCACCACCGAAGGCGCGCGCCAGGCACCTGCGTGGATGCGCCAGGATCCGCCCGAGAAAGCACAGCGCCCGGCAAAGGACGAGAGCATCCCTTCGATGATCGTCTTCGGGACCTCGGACAGCGTGATCACCCCATTGCAGGCGTAACGCGCCTCCGTTTCACCGTCTGCCAGTTGTACCGTTTCGTCGCAGATGTTCGCTGCTTCAATGAGCGACAGCTCATCGATTCCATCAGGTTGCCCGATGCGCGCGCCAATGCCCCAGGTGCCGTTCGCCATGTAATCGGCCAGGCAGAGCGCAGGATTTTGCGAGTAGACTTCCGTTTGGGTCCGTGGGTCCCAGATGTCGTTCTTGCCCTCAACGTCGACCGTGATGTTCGGAATGCCGCCGGGATAGGCATCCTGATCATAAGTGAGCCGCAGACGGATTGCAGCGCACCCTCTCAGCCGATGGGTCTCGGTCCATTTGTCGGGCAGCGCTGCTTTCAGCTCAGCGAACGCAGTCTGATTGGCCTCTCCAAGGGTCTTTTCGACAGCGACCTTTCCCGCCCAACGGCCCTGCGCCACGCCGGCAGCGTCAAGGGCCATCTCGCCCTCAAAGTAGATGGCCCCGATGGATTTGACCCGGTGGGTCGCAAGCACAATCACCAGATCGAGGAACTTGTTGTCTGCCCCTGAGGAATGGAGAAAGACAATCACGCCCCCTTTGCGGGTGCGGCCATAAACCAGATCGCGTGGAACCACGGGCTCGCGGATCGTCACAGTGCGCGGCTGCAGTGTGGTTTGTGGTTTTGGCATCAGGGATTGGGACGCATAGGAGAGAAGCAGCGTGCCGCCGATCCGTAAAAGCGCCGCGCCGATCCCACCTGCGGCCAAAACCCCGCTGATCGCCCCCGCAATCGCGGCGACGGCTGTCACGATAAAAGGCATGGGGTGTGTCCGGGATCAGATGGGCCAGGCGAGCTGGCAAGATGTGAGCGGCACCACGACCAGCCCCTCGGGGGCCATGCCGACTGCCGTGGACCCAATACAAATGCCAAAGCCAAGGCCCGTATCGGCCAGAACGATATCGCCGCGTTGAGCGAGAAGCACTGCCGGGCGGGGTTCTCCCAGGAGCGCACGCCCCATGTCCTCGAGCGAGGACCAGCCCAACCGCCGCATCACACGCTCGCCACCAAGCGCGGTGGTATAGCGTCCACGCCATAATGCTGCGATATCTTCGCCACCCGTCAGGATCATCCGCGTCTCAAAGGCAAAGGTCGGGCAATCATGCAGGCCCCAGATGAAGGGTCTGATCCGGGCCATATCAATCAGCGTCATGAGACGTTGCGGCCAGTTTTCCACGCGCGCCATGTTCGGACTCCTTGTCTGTGTCCCGCCTTCAGGTCATTGTTGCGTCATGCGCGCATTTGATTTTCCATATGACCACGTCGAGATCAGTTGCCCCGTGTGCGGGCGCTTCGGACGTTACACCAAGGACCGTTTTTGCGAGCTCGTGGGCACCAACACGCAGTTACCAACAGCGCTCGATATCATTGCTCGGGACTGCCCCGAGAACCGCCCAAGTGTAACGAACATGCAAGGCCGCTGTCGGGCTGGATACCCACAACTTGTCGAGATGAACGCGACACCACGCGGCAAAGTGCCCTGATCAATGCCAAGACCTATCCCCGCCCCCAGGTGATTTCGCGATCCTGGATGGCGGTCACATATTCAAACCCGAGATCGCCCGGATAAAGCACCTGCTGGCTTTCATGGGTGTAGCGCCAGGAGCGCGCCACAGTCAGATCGATCAACCGGCTCTCGTAGCTGATGGTGATCATGCACGTGTCTGCATCGTCCTTGATTTCCGGCACATCAAGGCGGCCGGAGAAGGCCTGGACCGGATCAGCGATGATACTGCCATTCTCGGCCAAAAGCCCAAGCCAGATCCGGCCCGGCAAGCCCTGGCGCGCTTCCTCGATGGCCATCTGCACAAGGTCCAGCGGCACGCCTGAGAGTGATACAGCGGTGCCACCGGCAACAACCTCGCCGGTTTCATCAAGGGAGCCGAGGCCCAAAAGCGATCCGGCCCCGGCCCAGGTCTGTCCATTCCAGCTCACCTCGCCCAAGCCAGACCATATCCGCACCCAGCCGGTGGCGAACTGACCCTCAAAGAAGATCACGGGGCGCAGGTTCTGGTCAGCCAGCGCTGTGGCGAATGCTGCGGTGATCTCGCGGCTCACTTCACAAAGCCTCCCGGGCCGAGATCGTAAACCGATGCTGGTCAGCGCGAGCGATGACCGTTGGCACGGGCGCTGTCAGTCGCAGCAGTGCCGAGGGTGCATCAAGCCCGATGGGCACACCAAACTGAACTGCGGTACGGAGCGGCGGCACAAAAGCGAGCGTGGCCTCGCTGCCAAAAGCCGTCACATCCTCGGTCAACTGGTAAAGTCGTGTTGTCGTATCAGACCCAAGCTGGAAGAAATCCCCCGCCCGTAGCCCAATACCCCAGCCCGCGGTCTGTAACGTCGACGTCCCGGCCGACTGGGCCTCGGTGACATAAGGATTGCCGACGGCGATGGGCACCTCGATCGACGGATCGGGGAACAGGAACCGTCCCCGCAAGCCACCAAGGGCCGTGAAGAAGGCCGAAAGCCGCCGCGCATTCGCCCCTTGCGTGACCGCCATCTCAATCTGGTACTCCCACCAGGACGCGCCCCAATCCTGGATCTGGGACGTACCGGTAAATGGCGAGCGGGCCTCGGCCACAGAGGTGGCCAGCCGCCGTTCCACAGACGATACCAATGTCAGTGGTAAAACCGGGATCGGCATCAGATCTCCTGACCTCTGCGCCGCCCGTCAGCGACGCTTTCTTTTGCGATGCGGGCGATTTCCGGGATGGCTGCCCGCAGCTTGGCATCGATCTGTTCCGCCACACCCATCTGTGCCCCACGGGCATCGATGCTGACGGTCACGCCAGCCCCTGAGGTCCCCGCGCGCCCGTAGTTGGCGGCTTCGCGCCGGTTCAACACACGTTCGCCACGTTGCAGGATCGTGGGGACCTCATCAGGCCGCAGACCTGCCCAGGAACCAACCGGCCCCACGGTGCCACCGCTGTGCATGCGCGGCGCACCCGCAAAGGCATATGCAGGAACTTGCCGCGTGTGGCCTGACAGTCCGACGATACCGCCGGTGTGCGAGACCGCCGCCGCGACGGAGCCGCCTCCAAAGATGCCGGAGAGCGCAGAGGCAATGGGCCCCAGCACCGCGCGCTTGAAGGACAGGACAGCCAGGTCCGCCAAGATCGAGCGCACAAGGCCCTTGAAGTCGAACTTTCCAGTCTCGACGAAGCTTCGGAACGCGCTTTCCGCGCCACTGAAAGCGCCGGTCAGGGTTTCGCCGAGGCCTTTGCCCCAGTTCAAAGCCTCTATGGCATAGGCCTGAAGGGATTCGGACACGGCGCGCCACCCGGTGGCGATCCGTTCGCCGGCCCTCCCGGCCGCACCACCAGCTCGGCCCATGACATCCGACAGCCGATCTGCTGAGGCGGTGGCCTCTTCCAGCGCCGCTGTGCCGTCTTCGCCGGTGCCCGCAATGGCATCGCGAAGAAATGCCATGTATTCATCAGCTTCGGATTGACGTTGTGCTTCACTTGAAGACCCACCGCAGCATTTGAGGTGGCTGCTTGTTATCAGCAAAGGAACCCCCCAACCCGGATGTCCTTCAACCATTACTGGAAACTGCCGATATACCTCATCAAACCCTTCAAGAATAGCTCCTTTGGATGCGACCATGAGGTCATAGTCGTCCTTGACGACATTCCAAGAGGCATCGTTTTCCAAAGGAAGCCACTGATTGAGCAAACCCGCTACAAAACCGGGAGACTCATCACTGACCTCAGAAAACCCAATGATATCCGGGTCAAGAGCTTGCAAAATGCGCTCCATAGAGGCTTGTGCACCGCTTTGATCCATGCGGTTGTTCATGTTCCAGAACGCGACGCGATTCAAGGTTTCCGCAGGACGCTCCAAGCCTTGAGGCTGCCACGGACTTAAGGCTTCGCTCACGGCGTGAAAAGCACCGCCATTCGGGAACCCTTCTCCGGTTGCACCATCATACCACATAACCCGGATAGACGGCCCATCGATCTCTGTGGATTCCCGGTGAAAGGCCAGTTCAAACTCTGTAGAACTGTAGGTGGGTGAAACATGCAATCCGATGTCATTGAGGGATTCAGCCCCCGTGCCACCTGAATAACGGATGGCTTGGCGATTGGGTAAATCAATCAACAAGTCAACGCCCAGACCCAAATCGGCATAGTCCACGCCGGTCTCAAGATCATCGTCAAGATCCAGCAATACCTTGAGATCATTCGGTAAAACCTCTTCATCGAGTCCGACTTCGTCGGCGAGGATTACATGAACAAACAACCACGCATCATTGCTTGCAATTCCAACCGAAACAAAAGAACCGACTCCATCTCCAGCTTCGAAGTGCTCGATATTGCTCCAGTCACCGAACTCATTGTCCAACTGAATTTGAGCGAAGCTCCAAGACGCGATGAGGATGCAGCTAGTTGTCAAAAAAAACCGCAGGCCTGGAAAAGAAGAAAATGCAATCATGTGGACGAAGTTACGGGTAGATTTGCCGTTATGAATCGCAGGCAAAGCTCCTTGATTTTACACATGATTGTGCTGATTTTCGGGTTTACCGGAATCCTCGGTAAATTGATTTCGTTAGACGCTGAACGCCTTGTTTTTTGGCGGGTTTTCTTGGGGGGGTCTTTGGTGATGCTGTGGCTGCTTTTTCGAGGAAAAACAGTGCGATTTAAACCGAAAACAGCCGTTCAAGTCGCGTTTGTCGGGTGTATTGCTGCAGGGCATTGGATTGCTTTTTTCGCGGCCATCAAGGTGAGCAATGTGTCCATTGCCTTGGCGACACTCGCGACCACCCCTTTGTTTGTGAGTTTCATTGAACCGTTGGTGCACCGAAGGAAGTTGGATTGGCGTGAAATGGCACTTGGTTTGGTGATTTTAGTGGGCCTTCTCGTGCTGCTTATGGGGCCTAAGATGACCAATGGAGGGTTTGCTTTGGATGCGAGTGATTATTATTGGGGGGTTTCACTGGCTTTGGTGTCTGCCTTTTTAGCCGGTGTTTTTAGCACGCTCAATTCGGTTTTGGTGAGACAGTACGACGCGTCAAACTTGACACGGTTGGAGCTATTGAGCGCAGCAGCAGTCCTAGCCGTGGTTTTTCTGTTGCAGCCAAAGGGACGCTCATTGGATTTCTGGACTGTTCCAACATCCGATTGGCTGTGGTTGGGTTTGCTGGCTAGCGTTGCTACCGCATTTGCATTCTTAATGAGTATTGAGGTCATGCGAAAACTATCCCCCTTCACGACAGCAGTCGCCATCAACATGGAGCCTGTTTACGCAATCCTATTTGCGTCTTGGATTTTTGGAGAGGAGGAACAAATGGGACCGTGGTTCTATGCCGGAACAGTGATCATCGTTGGTGCAGTGTTTGTCGACGCCGCGCTCAAACGCCGTGCAGCTAAAGGCATACAAACAAGCTGATTCAATCGTTCACCCAGAAAAATTCGGACGCAATAGCATCGGCAAACAACCAATTGTCTTCGGGGATGCGGAAGGATCCGTTGGGCAGCTGAATGAGTTCACGCTTGAGCACAGCCGATTGCCACGCTTGTGCATCTGCGGTTCTCGGATCTCTTCCATACACCGCATGGAGCTGCTCGGGGTTGATTCCTTCCATCGTTCGCAAACCGGTCATGACCCGTTCATTGAACCGATCAGACGTTTGGAGCACATCGACCTCAAGGGGAACGTCGAGCATTGACCTGGCTTGTTGAATCGCCTTGACATAACGCCTATTGTTTGAAACGTGGGCATACCGATTGGTACCATCAAAACCATGGGCTCCTGGTCCGATGCCCCAAAATGGAATCCCCTTCCAGTAGTTGCGATTGTGTGTCGCATGCCCACCTGGACGTGCAAAATTGGACACCTCGTAGTGTTCAAAACCCGCTGTTTGAGTGCGGGAGCAGAGTGTCTGATAGGCGGCCACAACGGCTTCGTCGGATGCGGTGTTTTGCTTTCCTTGTTTTACCTGATGACCCAAGGCTGTCTTGGGCTCGATGGTCAAAATGTAAGCAGACAAATGGTCAATCGGCAGGTCCAACATGCGGTCGATGTCACGTTCCCATGCAGGTGCGGGTCGATCCGGCAGCCCATAGATCAAATCACCGGTAATGTGCTGAAAACCGGCTTCCGCCGCCATGCGAATCGCGGTTTCAGCGGTGTCTCCGGTATGGGCACGATTCATCCAACTCAAGATGCTGTCATCAAACGTTTGCACTCCGATTGACAAGCGGGTGACCCCCATTTTTAACCATGCGTCTAGTTTTTCAGAAGTAATGTCCTCTGGATTGGCCTCCAATGTGACCTCCTTTTTTGTGTTGGACATGGATTGAATGGCGTGCATCATTCGCTCCAATCCTTCTTCAGGAAATAAGGAAGGAGTCCCCCCCCCGAAGTAGACAGTACTAATTTCTTCTGAAACCCCTGTGCCGCGCCAAAGCAACTCACGCATCAACGCTTCCTCCATTTCCTCCAATTGATCCAATTGGGTTGAAAAATGGAAGTCACAATAATGACACGCAGTTCTACAGAATGGAATGTGAATGTAAATCCCGAACACGGCCCCAAGTTCGCTCCAAAATCCTCCTAACTTGCCTTCATGGAATGGGAAGTACGATGGCCTGATGGTCAAACGGAACAGGTTCAAGGAGATGCAGCATCTTCTTGGGATTGGAAACCGGTAGGTGACGGTGTTTTTGATGTCCGAATGGGTCATCGAAATGTCCGAGTGGAATTGGTCAATGGGCCAGACAAGGCGGGCCATGTATTGGTTCGTGTCAATGGTGTGGAACGCCAATTGCAGGTGTTGGATCGTCAGATGCTTCTCCTGGAATCCATGGGCATGAGCAGTGCTGAGACGGGGCTCGAGATGGAAGTGCTCGCTCCGATGCCGGGCAAGGTGCTCTCTGTTGGGGTTACGAAAGGCGAAATGGTTGAGGAAGGACATGCCTTGCTGGTTTTGGAGGCCATGAAAATGGAAAATGTCATTCGTGCTCCACGAGCAGGAGTTCTTGCAAGCGTCGAAGTGGGGTCTGGTGTTGCGGTGGAAAAAGGAACAGCGTTGGTCACATATGAATTGGAATCATGAAGCGTTTAATTGCCATGAAGAAATATTTTGGTTTGGTCCTGCTTGCTTTGACGGGCGCCCTGCAGGCGCAAGACTGCAGCAATCCGGTTCCGATCTGCGGTGAAATTCCAGAAGCGATCACATTGAACTTTAGTCAAAGTTTGGAGATCGATTGTCTGAACGCGCCCTTTGTAACGGTGGTTGAATTCATGTCCAACGGAGATTTTGTCAATACCGGTTCTGCCACTTTGGACATTACAGGCGTCACGTGTCAAACGGATGGAATTGATGATGTGATCGAGTGCGTTGTGGTCAAACCAGATCCGCAGGATTTGTGCAACGTCGCCGCGTATGAAATGGTCTCTCCGTGTGCCGAAACGGCAGGAGGGTTCGCTTTGCAAACCGATGGCTTGTTGCCCAATACCACGTACTTGATTTTAATCGGTACGGCGCACGACCCGTCGACAACACCGTGCAATGTGTCCTTGATTCTGTCGGGGCCGGCCGTTTCGATCAACGCCTGCTGCACATCCAACATCGCTCCAGGTCAAGCCGTGACCTTGACGGTCGTCGGGGGAAACGAGGACTTGGGATATACGTGGTTTCCTGAATACGGTATTTCGCCCGCAACGGGACCCGAAGTGATTGCGTCGCCTAGCATCACGACTACGTACTCGGTATCAGGTTTTTTTGGAGGGTGTCAGTACACCGATGCGGTGACCATCACTGTCGGAAACCCCTTAGGCATCCCAACGAGTTTTACGCCCAACGGCGACTACATCAATGACGTTTGGACGATTGAAGGTCTGCTTCTGTACGATTTAGCTGACGTGCGCATCTTTGACCGGTGGGGTCAATTGGTTCATCGCAGTATTGGGTATACCCAGGCGTGGGATGGAAGACGCGGCGGAACGGATGTTCCGGAGGGGACGTATTACTATGCGATTGATTTGAACGATCCATTGCTTGTTGATTTTCAAACCATCACCGGCTTTATCAGTGTTATCCGATGAAACAATTCCACACACCTTTTTTAACGGGACTGCTGGTGTTTTTGTTCTTCGCCACGTCAGGCCAATCCCAGCAATTTCCGATTCGGACTACAGCCATGATGAATCCGTTCCAGGACCACCCGGCCATGGCGGGCGTTTTGGGCTGTATGGATTTGCACATGGGCTATCGAAACCAATGGTCTGGAATTGAGGGCGCTCCGCAGACATCGTTTGCCAATTTGCATGGACAAATGACGGCTCAAGGACAAGACTTTCATGGGTTTGGCGGGCGTGTTGAATCGGACGAAGCGGGAGCTTGGGGGTATACCTCAGTCAATTTTGCTTACGCGTACAACCTGAGGCTATCCACAGGCGCGCGTTTGGCAATGGGCTTCAGTGCAGGGTTTTTCCAACATCGACTTAACTTGAGTTTACTGGAGATGCCCGAAGTACAAGGCACCAACGACCCTGCC
>ENA-OQVM01004503-OQVM01004503.1-marine-metagenome-genome-assembly--contig:-NODE-4503-length-14163-cov-11.330612_pt1 | contig 14163 bp, 11 predicted proteins | sample MGYA00237776_ERZ505498 | MGnify/ENA primary metagenome ERZ505498 (study PRJEB26159, sample SAMN06265151) | marine metagenome | isolation source: Helgoland LTER site | place: Germany:Helgoland, sampling... | reverse complement strand
TATTTGCGACTTGTAAAAAAACAACAATTGACTAACACAGTACAATTTAACTATAAAATAGATCAAAAATCTAGAAATAAGCTAAACAAACATAATTCTTTTGTTATTTGGTTTACTGGTTTGTCAGGTTCTGGAAAGTCTACTATTTGTAATAGTTTAGAGGAATTATTATACACTAAAAAAATAAATACTTTTATTCTTGATGGTGATAATGTTAGAAATGGGTTAAATAAAGATTTAAGTTTCTCTAATGATCATAGATCTGAGAATATTAGAAGAGTTGCAGAGGTTTCTAAAATTTTAATGAATGCTGGTAATGTTGTTTTAACATCTTTTATAACCCCTTTTAATAAAGATAGGGAACTAGCTAAGAAAATAATAGGAGAAAAGAATTTCATTGAAGTGTTTGTAAACACCTCTTTGGAAACTTGTATTGATCGCGATCCAAAGGGTCTTTATGCTAAATCTAAATCTGGAATAATTAAAAATATGTCAGGGATAGATTCTGATTATGAAATACCCAAATCATTTGATATTGAAATTTCAGAATCTAACACACTTGAAGAGTCTATAGAAATATTATATGCATTAATTAAAAATAAACTTACAATAGTAAATGAATAAGTATTATTTAAACCATATTGATGAGTTAGAAGCTGAGGCTATTTTTATATTAAGAGAAGTCGCTAGTAAATTTGATAATCCAGTATTATTATTTTCTGGTGGAAAAGATTCTATTGTTTTAACTCGCTTAGCTAAAAAAGCTTTTTATCCAGCCCAAATTCCTTTTAAATTATTGCACGTTGATACTGGACATAATTTTCCCGAAACTTTAGAGTTTAGAGATAAACTTATTTTAGAAATGAATCTAGATTTAGTAGTTGGATATGTTCAAGATAGTATTAATAAAGACCCTTCTATTGAAGAAAAAGGATCTAATGCTTCTAGAAATTCAATTCAAACAATTACTCTGTTAGATATGATAGAAAAAAACAAGTTTGACGTTGCAATTGGGGGAGCTAGAAGAGACGAGGAAAAATCCAGAGCAAAAGAGCGATTTTTTTCCCATCGTGATGAATTTGGACAATGGAGTCCTAAAAACCAAAGACCAGAACTTTGGAGTTTGTTTAATTCTTACAAATCTCATGGGGAGCATTTTAGAGTCTTTCCATTATCTAACTGGACAGAGTTAGATGTATGGAATTATATTAATAAAGAAGAATTAGAATTGCCAAGTTTATATTTTTCTCACAAAAGAGAATGTATAATTAGGGATAATATGATTTTAGCCAAATCAGATTATATAAAATTAAAAGAAAGTGACAAAATTAAGAAAATGACTGTTAGATATAGAACATGTGGAGATATGACAATCACTGGTGCTATCTTGTCTAAAGCTTCAAATACTAAGGAAGTTATTAATGAAATTTCATTAATTAATACAACAGAACGTGGAACAAGAGCAGATGATAAAAGAAGTGAATCTGCCATGGAGGACAGGAAAATTACAGGATATTTTTAAATTATGAATAACGAAATTCAAATTTTAAGATTTACTACTGCAGGAAGCGTAGATGACGGGAAAAGTACTCTAATTGGAAGGCTTCTACTAGACTCTAAATCTCTTTACGAAGATCAATTAGAATCTATTGAAAAAACTAGTAAAAAACGAGGATTTGATTATATAGATCTTTCGCTATTAACAGACGGTTTAAAGTCAGAAAGACAACAAGGAATTACTATTGATGTTGCATATAGGTATTTTTCTACCCCTAAAAGAAAATTTATCATAGCCGACACACCTGGCCACATACAATATACCAGAAATATGATTACTGGTGCTTCTACGGCAAATTTAGCACTAATACTTATCGATGCAAGAAAGGGAATTTTAGAGCAAACTAAAAGACATAGTTTTATTGCATCACTTCTAAAAATTCCACATTTAATCGTTTGTATTAATAAAATGGATTTGGTGGATTATTCAGAGTCTGTTTATAATAAAATTGTACAAAACTATCAGGATTTCTTTTCTAAATTAGATATTCATGATGTTCGGTTTGTTCCAATTTCTGCTCTTAATGGAGACAATGTTGTAAATAGTTCTAATAATATGAAATGGTATAATGGAGGAACTCTAATGTATAATTTAGAGAATCTGTATATATCCAGTGATGTTAATCATATTGATGCTAGATTACCTATTCAGTACGTTATTAGACCTCAAACTCATAAGTATAGAGATTATCGTGGATATGCAGGTAAAATTGAAGGTGGTGCATTTAAAAAAGGAGACAGGATTAAAGTTTTACCCTCAGGTTTTAAATCTACAATAAAAACTATTGAAATTAATGGTAAAAATATTGAAGCGGCCTACTCTCCAATGTCAGTGTCAGTTACTTTGAAGGATGATTTAGATATTAGTAGGGGAGATATGATTGTTAAAGAAAATAATGTGCCCGTTATTTCTCAAGATTTAGATCTTATGATATGCTGGATGGATAGCGTAAATTTAAAATCTAGAAAAAAAGTAATTATAAAGCACACCACTAATGAGTGTTTGGGAATGATTACTGAAATTCTATATAAACTAGATATAAATACGCTTCATAGTATTAAGGATTTTGAAGACTTTAAATTAAATGATATAGGAAGAATAAAAATTAGAAGCTCAAAGCCGCTATTTTATGATTCTTATAAAAAAAATAGACATACAGGTAGTATTATTTTAATCGATCCAAATACTAATGCTACTATTGCAGCAGGAATGATTATTTAATTTTTTATTAATGGAATTATCTCAAAACCTAAAATTAGCTATAGATGCAGCTATTCAGGCTGGAAAAAAAATTATAGAAATATATAATTCCGATGATTTTAATTTGGAGTATAAGTTGGATGATTCTCCTTTAACTATAGCAGATACTGCGTCAAATAAAATTATTGAGAATATATTAGAAGCTTCTAATATTCCTATTTTATCTGAGGAGGGAAATATCTTAGATTTTAATAAAAGAAAGAATTTAAAACACTTATGGATAGTTGACCCTCTAGATGGTACAAAAGAATTCATTAAGAAAAATAATGAGTTTACGGTTAATATTGCTCTTATTGAAAACTCAATACCTGTAATTGGAGTTATATACGCTCCTGCATTAAATGTTTTGTATTTCTCCGAAAGAAAATTAGGAGCTTATAAAACACTAATTACTGCATTAGATGAATTTGATAATTCTAAAGCTTTTCGTTTACCATTAGTTGAAAAATCCAATGAATATAAAGTTCTTACAAGTAGATCTCATCTCGATGATAATACCTTAGATTATATAGATAATTTGAAAGTTAATAATTTAAAAGTAGTTTCAGTTCCCATGGGTAGTTCACTCAAATTTTGTTTATTAGCGGAAGGATTAGCAGATTGTTACCCTAGATTTTCACCATGCATGGAGTGGGATACAGCTGCTGGACAAATTATATGTGATGAAGCTGGCTTCAAAGTTATTGATTTAAAAACGATGAAGCCAATTGTTTACAATAGAGAAAATTTAATTAACAATTATTTTATTGCAAAATAATAAATAGCTTACTTTAGTTAGATTCCCAATAAGCAAAATCTCCAGGGAATAAACCTACCTCATAAGATGCGATTTCATTATTATTAAAATCTACGACCTTAACTTGATTGATGTCACTGTAGTTAGTTATTCCAAAATAAATTAAATCTCCAATAACCTCACTTGAATATAATTGTGATGGGTTGTAAGATCCAATTTTAGTTTCATCTAAAATGTTTAATTGTTCGTCAAGTATAGCAATTCCTCCATCATAAGACCTGTAAATACTACTATCATATTTAAGTACTGATCCACCACAAACAGTTCCAGAGCCGTAATTATTGACTGAAACTTGTCCGTTTGATAGATCAATTCTACTTGATCCATAAAACGCATTAAAGCTAGAATCGTAAAAAGTGTTAGCTATATATATATTATCGTTAAATATTTTAATTGATGTTGGGCCACTACCAATTTCGAAATTTTCTGAAATAGAATTTGAATCAATATTTATTTTTACAAGTTGGTTTCCATCAGAATAATCATCATTAAGCTGGATTCCAGTATATATATGATTTTCATAAATCTCAATTGATTCAGGTTTTCCATTAACTTGAATAGATTCTTCAATCACATAATTATCTAAATTTAATATTTTTATATCGTTGGTATTCCAATTTGTAAAGTATAGTTTATTATTAAATATTTTCATTTCTCTAGGACTTGAACCTCCTGTTGATAGTTCGATACCCGGAAGACTTAACCCTTCCTCTGTTATGTCATAAGCTTTGATTATGCTACTGTTATTCACAATAACAAAAAGCTTGTCTTCGTAAACTTCTAAAGATTGTACTACATCACCAACATTATCTACACTATAAACCTCTCCCAACTCATTTATCATTGATATAGATCCATTACTTGCTCCAAAATTTCCTTCACAGGCAACAAATACCCACGTTTTTTGTTGGTTTAAATCGTCACTACTCTCATCTTGACAAGTTGTGATTGTTATTAATATTGTTAGTAACCATAAAGTTTTAAGTGTATATTTCATTTTTTTTTAAAATTAATTGACAAATGTAAATCACATTTTTTAAATAATCATAAATAAACGCAACTTAATTGCAATAAAATTTTTTAAAAAAAAATCGTTTTATTTAAATATAAATTGAGTACTTTTATTGCTTGTTTTTTAATCAAATCTTCGAGAAACTTATAAATATTGGAACTGAAAAGTGTGATTCTAAATAATTTACTAGTCTAACTCTAAAAAAAAATAATAGACATTGTTATTTCTTTAACTATTTGATTAAAAAACTCATTAAATTTGCAAAGCGTTTGTTTTTTTTTAAACATTTGTTTTCGTCGTTTACAACAGCGATGTTATGTAATAATTAATTTAAATAATTCAAGTTTTTTTTAGTTAGAAAAAAAATAGTTTTTTTATATCATGAGTATTGAAAAGGAATTAAAAAAAAGAATTTTAGTGCTAGATGGAGCAATGGGGACTATGTTGCAGGCTTATAAGTTTTCTGAGGAAGATTTTAGAGGAGAAAGATTTAAAGATTATCCCACACCACTACAGGGTAATAACGATTTGTTATCTATTACACAACCTGAAGCAATTAAAACTATACACGGAAAATACTTTGAGGCTGGTGCAGATATTATTGAAACAAATACTTTTTCTGGAACTACCATTGCAATGGCAGATTATCAATTAGAAGATTTAGTTTATGAACTAAATTTTCAATCTGCAAAGATTGCCAAAGAAGTCGCAACTGAATTTACATTAAAAGAACCTCACAAACCACGTTTTGTAGCTGGTTCAATCGGGCCAACAAATAGAACTGCAAGTATGTCTCCAGATGTAAATGATCCAGGCTACAGAGCTGTTACTTTTAACGATTTAAGAATTGCTTATAAACAACAAACTGAGGCTTTAATAGATGGTGGTGTAGATTTACTATTGGTAGAAACTGTTTTTGATACTTTAAACGCAAAAGCAGCATTGTTTGCGATTGAAGAAGTTAAGGAGGAAAGAGATATTGAGATTCCGATAATGTTAAGCGGTACTATTACAGATGCATCTGGTAGAACATTGTCAGGTCAAACAGCTGAAGCTTTTTTAATATCTGTTTCTCATATTTCATTGTTATCAGTAGGATTTAATTGTGCTTTGGGAGCCAATTTATTACAACCCCATTTAGAGGCAATAGCCAATAAAACTCCTTTTGCTATTTCTGCGCATCCAAATGCAGGTTTACCCAATGCTTTTGGAGAGTACGACGAAACACCGGAAGAAATGGGTGAGCAGATTGAAGAATATCTTAAGAAAGATTTAATAAATATTATTGGAGGTTGCTGCGGTACATCACCAGATCATATTAGAGTTATAGCTGATATTGCGAGTAAATATAAACCTAGAAACTACTAGATAATGAATGTAAAACAAACAAAATACATGCAATTATCTGGTTTAGAGCCTTTGGTTTTAAATGAAAATAGCAATTTTATTAACGTTGGAGAACGTACTAATGTCGCAGGTTCTAGAAAATTTCTACGATTAATAAAAGAAGAAAAATTTGATGAAGCCTTAGACATTGCTAGACACCAAGTAGATGGAGGTGCACAAATTATTGATATTAATTTTGACGATGGTTTAATTGATGGAAAAGAATCGATGATTCGTTTTTTAAACTTAATAGCCGCTGAACCAGATATTTGTAGAGTACCTATAATGATAGATAGTTCTAAATGGGAAATTATTGAGGCGGGTTTACAAGTAGTGCAAGGTAAATGTATCGTAAATTCTATTTCCTTGAAAGAAGGTGAAGAAAAATTTATTTGGGAAGCGAATCAAATAAAAAGATATGGAGCAGCGGTAATTATCATGGCTTTTGATGAGACTGGTCAGGCAGATAATTATCAGAGAAGAATAGAAATAGCTGAAAGATCTTACAGAATATTAGTAGACATTGTCCATTTCCCGTCTGAAGACATCATTTTTGATTTAAATATATTTCCTGTTGCAACAGGAATGGATGAACACAAAAGAAATGCTATTGATTTTATTGATGCTACACGTTGGGTTAGACAAAATTTACCAAATGTTTCAGTAAGTGGCGGTGTAAGTAATGTGTCTTTTTCTTTTAGAGGAAATGATGGTGTTCGAGAGGCAATGCACTCCGTATTTTTATATCATGCCATCAATGCTGGTATGAATATCGGAATTGTAAATCCTGCTTTGTTGGAAATTTATGATGATATTTCGAAAGATTTATTACAATATGTTGAAGATGTTATCCTAGATAAAAGAGAAGATGCTACAGAGAGGTTATTAGATTTTGCAGAAACTGTAAAAGGTTCTAAGGTTGAAAAAGGACTGGATTTGTCTTGGCGAGAAAAGCCAATTCAAGATAGAATTACTCACGCACTGGTAAAGGGGATTGATGCTTATATTATTGAAGATGTAGAAATTGCAAGATTAGAATCCGACAAACCAATTGAAGTAATTGAAGGCCATTTAATGATTGGGATGAATGTAGTAGGAGATTTATTTGGTGCAGGAAAAATGTTTTTACCTCAAGTAGTAAAGTCTGCTCGTGTAATGAAGAAAGCTGTTGCATATTTGAATCCATTTATAGAACTAGATAAGGGTGAAGAACAGAAAGCATTGGGCAAAATTCTAATGGCTACTGTTAAAGGGGATGTACATGATATCGGTAAAAATATTGTTAGTGTAGTTTTGGGTTGTAATAACTACGAAATCGTAGATTTAGGAGTAATGGTTCCGCCTGAAAAAATTATTGAAGCTGCTATAAAAGAGAAAGTAGATATTATTGGTTTGAGTGGGTTAATAACTCCATCTTTAGATGAAATGGTGTATTTAGCTAAAGAAATGGAACGACAAGACTTTAAAGTTCCACTATTAATTGGTGGTGCAACCACTTCAAAAGCACATACCGCTGTAAAAATTGATACACAATATAAAAATGCGGTAGTCCACGTGAATGACGCTTCCAGGGCTGTAACCGTCGTTGGTGATCTGCTAAACAAGAAAACTAGTAGTTCATATATCAAGAATTTGAAAGAAGATTACGATGAATTTAGAATCAAGTTTTTAAAACGTGGAAAAGAAAAATCTTATATTTCTTTAAAAGAAGCACGAAAAAGAAAATATAAAATTGATTGGAAAAATTCAGAAATTGTTAAACCAAAAGAATTAGGTGTTCAGGTTTTGAAACAATTAAGTTTAAAAGAATTACTTCCATTTATTGATTGGAGCCCTTTTTTTAGAAGTTGGGATTTACATGGTAGATTCCCAGATATTCTAACCGATGAAGTAGTTGGTGAGCAAGCAACTATAATGTTTAATGAGGCACAATCAATGATCAAAGAAATCATTGCAAAACAATTATTAAAACCTAAAGCTGTTTTTGGTTTGTTCGAAGCAAATTCTATAAATGAAGACGATATCTCTGTTCAAATAAAAGGTAAAGAAATAGCTGTATTTAGAACTTTGCGTCAGCAAACTCAAAAGAGAGAAGGAATTCCTAATATCGCTCTAGCGGATTTTATAGCCCCCAAAGACATAAACAAAACTGATTATATGGGTGCTTTCTGTGTTACAATCTTTGGTGCACAAGAATTAGCAGACAGTTACAAGACAAAAGAAGATGATTACAATGCAATTATGGCACAAGCAATTGCAGATCGTTTTGCAGAAGCTTTTGCAGAATATTTACATAAAGAAATAAGAACTAAGCACTGGGGCTATGATAATGATGAAGGCTTAACAAATGATGATTTAATCAAGGAAAGTTATAAAGGAATTCGACCTGCACCAGGTTACCCTGCTTGTCCTGATCATTTAGAAAAAGAAACTATTTGGGAGGTTTTAAAAGTTGAAGAAAATATTGGAGTCACACTTACAGAAAGCTTAGCAATGTGGCCAGCAGCCTCGGTTTCTGGCTATTATTTTGCAAATAAAGAAGCAAAATATTTTGGTCTAGGAAAAATTACAGATGATCAGGTAACTGATTTTGCCAATAGAAAAGGAATTACAAATGATAAAGCCAAAAAATGGCTACACCCTAATATAGCAAACCAGTAGTTATTGAAATATTTTATAGATTTACATGATAATACTAGTTACTAAAAAATTAACATTTTATTTAAAATAAATAATATTTATATTTTAATTTTGCACCGATGGATAAAAATGCCAAAAAAAAACCTGACTTAGTTGTGTTTAACGAAGAAACACAACAATATGACGGGGCTCTAAAACCGTACGGAACATCTGCAAGTTCACCTGTAATTAAACCATTAAATACGGCAACCTGGCGTAATGATGGTGTTCAGCGTGTAAATAAACAATTTAAGTCTAAGTTTGACGAAGTAAGAAAAGAGTATGAAGAACTATTACAAAAATTTGAGTACAATGATTTAGTGTATAATTCTAAATTTAGCTTTGAACCTAATATTGGTGAAGTTTACCATTTGTATAATAATAGAAAAAAAGAATCTTTTTTATCAATTATTTCACCTAATCAATGTTCTTTTGATCACTTGGGGTCTTTTAGATTAAATACTGATAAAATGTGGGAAAAATTAGACAGTATTTCAACAATAACGGACATAAAATAAATATTTTGTAAATGAAGATCACAGATCACATAAAAAAAGCAAACAATAAAGCCTTATTTTCTTTTGAAGTCATCCCTCCTAAAAAAGGGAATAGTATTCAGGAATTATATGACAATATTGATCCATTAATGGAATTTAACCCGCCTTTTATTGATGTAACAACTTCAAGAGAAGAGCATGTTTATGTAGATAATGGTAATGGATTATTAGATCGAAAAACAACAAGAGCACGCCCTGGCACCCTAGGAATTTGTGCTGCTATCAAACATAAATTTGATGTAGATACAGTTCCGCATGTATTATGTGGTGGATTTACAAAAGAAGAAACTGAATATTTATTGGTTGATTGTGATTATTTAGGAATCCAAAATGTAATGGCATTAAGAGGTGATTCTATGGCTCATCAAAAGTTCTTTGAACCTTCTAAAGGTGGTCATAATTTTGCTACAGAACTAGTTTCTCAAATTAAGGATTTAAATTCTGGTAAATACTTACATGGCGTAATTGAAACTAATCATAATTCTGATTTTTGTATTGGTGTAGGAGGATATCCGGAAAAACACTTTGAATCTCCTTCTCTAAAAACAGATTTAAAGCATTTGAAAGAAAAAGTAGATGCTGGTGCAGATTATATTGTTACACAGATGTTTTTTGATAATCAGAAATATTTTCAGTTTGTTGAAGCTGCTAAAAAAGAAGGAATAAACGTGCCTATTATACCAGGCTTAAAACCAATTGCAGTAAAACGTCACTTACAATTATTACCTCAATTTTTTAGTATTGATTTACCTGAGTCATTAATATCAGCCGTAGAATCATGTAAAACAAATAAAGATGTACGACAAGTGGGAATAGAATGGGCAATTCAACAATCTAAAGAGCTGTTAGATGCAGGAGTTCCAGTCTTACATTACTACTCTATGGGAAAATCAGATAATATAAAAAAAATAGCATCTGCAATATTTTAGAAAAAAATTAAAAATTAAAAATTAAAAATATGAGTTATTTATTCACATCTGAAAGTGTTTCAGAGGGTCATCCAGACAAAGTTTCAGATCAAATATCTGATGCATTAATCGATAATTTTTTAGCATTTGATAAAAACAGTAAAGTTGCTTGTGAAACTTTAGTGACTACGGGTCAAGTAATTTTAGCTGGAGAAGTAAAGTCTAATACCTATTTAGATGTACAAAAGATTGCCAGAGACGTAATTAACAAAATTGGATATACCAAAAGCGAGTATATGTTCGATGGTAATTCTTGTGGAGTTTTGTCTGCAATTCACGAACAGTCCCCTGATATTAATCAAGGAGTTGTTAGAGCTAACCCTGAAGATCAAGGAGCTGGAGATCAGGGAATGATGTTTGGCTATGCAACTGATGAAACTAAAAACTACATGCCTTTGGCATTAGAGTTGTCACACCAATTATTAATTGAGTTAGCTGCATTAAGAAGAGAAAATAATGATATTACATATCTTAGACCAGATTCAAAATCTCAGGTTACTATAGAATATTCTGATGATAACGTGCCACAAAGAATCGATGCAATTGTTATTTCTACACAACATGATGATTTTGATAAATCTGACGCAGTAATGTTGGCTAAAATTAAAAAAGACATTGTAGAAATTTTAATTCCTAGAGTTGTAGCAAAATTACCCAGTCATATTCAAGAGTTATTTACAGATGAGATTACATATCATATTAATCCAACAGGCGTCTTTGTAATAGGAGGACCTCATGGAGATACTGGTTTAACTGGAAGAAAAATTATTGTAGACACCTATGGAGGTAAAGGAGCTCACGGAGGTGGCGCTTTTTCTGGAAAAGATCCTTCTAAAGTTGATAGATCTGGAGCGTATGCAACTAGGCACATTGCAAAAAATTTAGTTGCTGCAGGTCTTTGTAAACAAGTTTTAGTACAAGTTTCCTATGCAATTGGAGTTGCCAAGCCAACAAGTATTAATGTAGAAACTTATGGTACTGCGACTGTTGATTTAAGCGATGGAGAAATTAGTAAAATAGTGGAAGCTATTTTTGATATGCGTCCATATTTTATTGAAAAGCGCTTAAAACTTAGATCTCCAATTTATTCTGAAACAGCGGCATATGGTCATATGGGGAGAACACCTGAGGTTAAAACAGTAACGTTTTCCAATCCAATGGGAGAAACAGTATCTCAGGAAGTAGAAACATTTACCTGGGAGAAATTAGATTACGTAGAAAAAATAAAAAATAAATTTAATATTTAAAATATAGTTATGAGCAAAAACACAACATATGTCCCCTTCAAAGTGAAAGATATTTCACTAGCAGATTGGGGAAGAAAAGAAATGGACTTAGCCGAAGCAGAAATGCCAGGTTTAATGAGTTTAAGAGAAGAATACGCAGATAGTCAGCCTTTAAAAGGAGCAAGAATCGCCGGTTGTTTACATATGACAATCCAAACTGCAATTTTAATAGAAACTTTGCAAGCCTTAGGTGCTGAGGTTACTTGGAGTTCTTGTAATATTTTTTCTACTCAAGATCAAGCTGCCGCTGCAGTTGCAGCTGCCGGAACAGCTGTTTATGCATGGAAAGGTATGAACGAAGAAGAATTTGACTGGTGTATTGAACAGACCTTATTTTTTGGTGAAGATAAAAAACCATTAAATATGATTTTAGATGATGGTGGAGATTTAACCAATATGGTTTTAGATCGTTACCCTGAATTATCCGCAGGAATTAATGGTTTATCAGAAGAAACTACCACTGGAGTTCATAGGTTGTATGAACGAGTTAAAAATGGAACATTAACAATGCCTGCTATTAATATTAATGATTCAGTAACAAAATCTAAATTTGATAATAAATATGGTTGTAAAGAATCTGCAGTTGATGCAGTTCGAAGAGCAACAGACATTATGTTAGCAGGAAAACGTGTAACGGTTTGTGGTTATGGAGATGTTGGTAAAGGAACTGCTGCTTCATTTGCTGGAGCAGGAAGTATTGTAACTGTAACAGAGATTGATCCTATTTGTGCATTACAAGCTGCTATGGATGGTTTTGAAGTGAAGAAGTTAGAGACTGTTGTTGCAAATTCTGATATTATTATTACAACTACAGGAAACAAAGACATTGTACGTAAAGAACATTTTGAAGCAATGAAAGACAAAGTAATTGTTGCCAATATTGGTCATTTCGATAATGAGATTGATGTTCCTTATTTAAATGCTAACAGTGAAAAAATAGAAATTAAACCACAGGTAGATAAATACAATATCAATGGAAAAGATATTATTTTATTAGCGGAAGGACGTTTAGTGAATTTAGGCTGTGCAACTGGTCATCCAAGTTTTGTGATGTCTAATTCATTTACAAACCAAACTTTAGCTCAAATAGAGCTTTGGAACAATGCAGATGCTTATGAGAACAAAGTCTATATGTTACCAAAACATTTAGATGAAAAAGTAGCTTTTTTACACTTAGCAAAAATTGGTGTTGAACTAACGGAATTACGTAAAGATCAAGCAGATTATATCGGTGTTACCCAAGCTGGACCCTACAAACCAGAACATTACAGGTATTAATCCAAAGTTAACTTTTAAAAAAAGCCTTTCTAATTTTAGAAAGGCTTTTTTAAAGTTTAGATTATAAACCCTTTAAATCTTTTCTGTTTTATTTTTTTTAAGTACTTTAAAAATGTATTGGTACAAAAGGAATGTGGAAAATTATCTTTTTGTCTTAGCTTATTCTTGCTCGATATTGTTTTTCACCCATGATGTCTTAGTCCGGTTAGGTGTGTTCCATTCGGGCCTATTAATGAGTGGATATATTTCGATCTTCTTTATAGTCGCAGTTTATTACTATTTTGTTAAAACGCTAAAGGCGTCTCAGTTGGCCGTAAAATTTAATGAAGTTGTTCTTTTGGATAAGTTAGCGTTGCAGGAAGAAAAGCTAATTAAAGAATATGAAACAACTCAAGCTTTGCAGGTTTCCAATGCGGAAAACTCTGCAACGCAAAAATTGTACATGGATTTACACGATGGTGTATTGAATTATATTTCCATCATAAACAGTTTATCTTCTGCTCCTATTAGTGTCGAGATGGTTGAGATTAGTCGGGTAAGTCGTCTGGCTTCTGCTGAAATCCGTATTATTTTGAGCCAAAACACTTTAATTGAAAAATCGTTATTAGCAGCACTCGTTACGTTTAAAGCCCAAACTTTGGACGGCCTGAAGCACGTTGGAGTTGACGTTTTCTGGGATATGTCTGAATTGGCAAATTATCGGCTTGTTGAAACTGCGCATCTAATTGAGATTTATCGTATTATTCAAGAAGTTACCCATAATGCAGTTCATAGAGCGCAGTGTAAAATTCTGATATTTAAAGGATCTAAACTTCTAGACGGGACTTTTTTAATTACGGTTAGTAACATGGGAGGCAAGACCTTCAGAAAGGAAATGGAAGCAGGATTAGGATTTTCGAATATCAAAATGAGAGCTAGGCGCATCGCTGGAAATTTTTTGATAACTTCTATTAATGGAGGTGCAAAGTTCGAATTATATCTCCCAATAGGGCAGTGTCAGACAAAACTAGTTGAGGCGGACAGGGCGACTCCTTAGCGTCGTGGGATGACAAAGCTTTTTCCATTTAGCTACCTTAAACCCGGCCCGGGGTTGCAGGACCATCCCGATCAGGTCCGTGGACCGGGAGCTTAGAACCTGAGGCTCTATCGCCTACAGAGAACGCACCCTCGTCCTGCCTTCAGCGTTGCCAGAGCTCAGTTGGGGTTGGATGGTTTGGCTTTGGTCATTACTTTGATTTAAGAATTGGTGAACCGCAACTTTAAAGCAAATATGCGCATGAAAATAGTTTGCGGCGCTTTAGATTATTCGCCAGTCTACTTCTGAATAGAATGAAGGCTCATATGTCCCAAGTGAGTATAGACATAGAACACATTGCTTTAAAG
>ENA-OQVM01004494-OQVM01004494.1-marine-metagenome-genome-assembly--contig:-NODE-4494-length-14173-cov-8.780647_pt1 | contig 14173 bp, 9 predicted proteins | sample MGYA00237776_ERZ505498 | MGnify/ENA primary metagenome ERZ505498 (study PRJEB26159, sample SAMN06265151) | marine metagenome | isolation source: Helgoland LTER site | place: Germany:Helgoland, sampling... | reverse complement strand
GGATAGGCCCAAGATTGAGAATGCCATCGTTGATAATAGGTTCATCCAACCGTATCTGACGCTGCATCATCATGGCTTCGTCTTCATCCCAGAGTTGTGTATAGGCATCCAGCATGATTTTACCGATTTTGTCTTTACCCTCGTCGCGAATGTTTGCCAGTAGGAATGATACTCGGATATTGGTCGCTTCTCCTTGATCTTCGAGCTCCGTCCATATTTCGGCAACCTGCAAAGCCTCTTCGTAAGTGCGCGTTACATAACGATTATTGGCCCGATCTACGCAAAGTTCAATAGTTCCAGAGTGTTCGGCATTTGACCAAGTTCGCCATCCCCAATCACCGGCCTCATCAAGCTCGACATAGTCAAAACTCGACTCATGCAACCACGGTAAATGTGCCCAATCGAGGACGTTTTCCCAAACCCGATCGAGATTGGCTCTAATAGCTCGCCTGTAAATGGCCACCTCGGTGAGATCGGCTGCATTGGGATTGTTTATCAGAGCATTGGTCTGTTTTGCCGGCATGGCGGAGTTTCCTGCATTGATTAAAAAACGGCTTCAATGAACGTTCAAACCGAGTCTGAATTCTCATGCATTTGTTACATAAAAGCTAATGTATCAACACTTTATTTCCCAGACCTACACCGCCAGCATCTACCGGTCAGCGCTCGAGCGGTTTGTCCCGTTTTTGATAGAGACGACCCAGTGATGCCTTAAGGAAGCTGCAGCGCGGTGAAAAATCGAGGCTTGGGCAGTGTAAACAGTGCGAGCAGCCCTTGTGCCGGCACCCCTGGCTGCCAAAGGCTTGCTGATACTATGACGAGTTGTTCAAGCAGCGGCGGGTCAGTAAGCTCGGCTAACACCGTCATCAAGTCTGGAAGCCGCTGCGTTGCTGATACGTTGTCTGCCTACCCATAGGCAATGTTTCAGCAGGGCTTCATCCTGCAGAAGGCTGTCTACGTTGTTGTAGTGTTTGGCCAGCGTCATTTCATCAAAGAGCCTGTGTATGCCGCTATGACACTGGCGGCAAATATAAATGCCGGCGTTACTTTCTTTTCTGCGTTAATGCGTTTATCTGTGTTGACAAACATTTGCTTGATAAAGGTGTTCAAACACTTATCCATTATCCAATACCGATTCATCATCAGAAGGCATACAATGATTTCAAACATTTAGAATTACCAATAACTGAATTGATTCATAAAGAGATTATAAGTTTACCACTATCCCCTTTTATTTCTATATCTGATCTAAGACTAATCGTTGATATAATTAATAATTTTACCAGGTACAAAATTTCCGATATTTTCCTGAGCTTCTTCTGTACTTCCTCCAACATGTGGAGTTAATATAACATTGTTTAAGCCTTTTAAATCTGTATAATAATCACCATTAGCCCTAGGTTCTTCAGGGTAAACATCCACTGCTGCCCCAGCTAACTTCCCAGATTCTAAGGCTACTTTGAGGGCTTTAATATTTACCACAAATCCTCTTGAAAGGTTTACTAAATAAGCACCATCTTTCATTTGAGCAAACTCATCTTCTCCTATAAAATCTTTATTCGCAGCATTGTCATCTATATGTAATGTAACTACATCTGAAAGTGCTAGCAATTCTTTTAAATTATCAATCCTTGTTGCATTACCAAGAGCCAACTTATCTTCTACATCATAATAATACACATCCATCCCTAAAGCTTCAGCTAGGACAGATAGTTGCTTTCCAATATTTCCATAGCCAACTATTCCTAATTTCTTTCCCCTAACCTCTTTAGAACCTTGAGCAGTTTTATTCCATTGTCCGTTGTGTAACTCTGTACTCCTCTGAAATACAGAACGCATTAACATGATTATTTCACCGATAGCTAATTCTACTACTGAACGTGTGTTGCTGTATGGCGCATTGAAAACCGTAATTCCATTTTCTTTACATGCCTCCAAATCTATTTGTTTAGTACCAATACAAAAAGCACCTACACTCATTAATTTAGTGGCAGACTCCACTACTTTTTTTGTCACCTGAGTTTTCGAACGAATACCCAAAACATGAACTCCATCTAGCTTTTTTATAAGTTCTTCCTCAGACAAACTTGTTGCAACCGTTTCAACAGTAAAGCCATCACCTGATAATTTCTTAAAAGCATCTGGATGTACGTTTTCTAATAATAAAATTTTGATTCTATTTTTTGGATAAGAAATATTTCTAGGAAGTTTGTTTACATATAAAAATTCATCAAAATTTGGAGTAATGTGATCTGCATTTTTAATAGTTTTCTCTCTAGAAACATTTTCTGTGTACGCAAAAAAAGTATCAGCTACACCTGCCTCTTTTGTAACATAATCACTGTATCCATCACCAATAACTTGAATTTCTCCTTCTAATTTAAGATCTTTTAAACATTGAATTTTTCCATTATGGGTAGACAAAACATTTTTAGCATCAAAACCAACAATCACCTCATTTTCATCATACTCGAATGTATTGGCATAAACTCTTTCCGAAGGAATATTATAATCCTTTACAATGTCATCTATAAATTCTTTGAAACCACAAGAAATAACATAGATATCATCAGAGAATTTCTGAAAAAACTCTTTATTTCTTTCTATAGAAACAGAAACCTTTTTACGAAGATGACTGATCAATATTGGTAAATCTGATTTTTTTGCATTTAAAAGTTTAATTCTTTGCTCCAATGATTCTGTGAAAGAAATTTTTCCATCAATTCCTAAATTCGTAATGTCGATGATGTCCTCAATAATCTGATCTTTATCAGGATTATTTACTAAGGTAATTTCAGCCAATACATCTAGAGCTTCAACACTAGTGAGTGTACTATCAAAATCAAATACAAAATTTCTTTTTGTCTGAATCATGTTTATGTTTTCTATGGTCTAAATTTACAAAATGAAGTGCTATAATCTAATTTTTGAATTAACTTTTTACTACAACGTTTTCACAAACTAAAATTATAATATTACAATTAAAATCCACCATAAAATTGGAAGAGATTCTACCCAAAATGAACTGTAAAATTTAGATTGACTTTGAGAAGATCGCATCAATAGAAATAGTAATATGAAACAGATGAACAAAAAAATGTTTTTATTGGAAAATGATGTCGTTATCAAAAATTCCATGGTAAGTGAAAAAAGCAATAGTACAAAACCTACTTTTTTTGTTTTTTCAATTCCAATTTTCTGAGGCAAAGTTTTTAAATTTTTAAAATCCAATTGCATGTCTCTAATTTCAAACGGAAGAATTAAAACTAGAATAAATAGCATACGTTGAACAAAGAGTAACACTAGGCTATAATCTTGTTGATGTTCACTAACAATAATAGGGATCGTAGTTGTAACTCCTGACCATACAAAAGCAACTAAAAATATTTTTAAATAGCTCACTCTCCTTAAATTTTTTTGAAAACCTCCTAAAAAAGGAACAACATAAACAATGGTTAATAGCCCAAATGGAATAAAATAAAGCAAGGTAGTTGTGGTTAACTTTGAACCATAATATACCAACAAACAAAAACACAAAAATGAGAAAACCTGAATTAACCGCATACTTTTGGTTAGGCTTCTATGGTAAAATTTAGCTACTCCAGCATACTTTATAAAGTTGTATCCAGTTATGGTTGCATAAAAAATAAAATAATCTAAGTTTTCATTATAAGATAACTGAAAATATGATTCCGTAATTCGTACCAAAGAATATACAGCTAAAGCAACATGTATACTCGAATTTACATAAAAATTTAGCAGTAGTTTAACGAAACCCATAGCAACAAAATTAAGGATTCTTTTATCAACAATTTAATGTTAATGAATTGATTGTTTTTTGGCTTTTTGTTAATGAAATAATATCTCATTTTTTGCTATTTTTGTATAAACTTTTTTAATGTTAAATTAATGAATACTACTTCATTCCAAAAAAGACATATTGGACCCAATAAAACAGATGAAAAGCAAATGCTTAAATCTATTGGTATAAACAGTTTAGACGAGTTAATCAATGAAACTATTCCAGAAGATATTCGTTTAAAAGGTTCATTAAATTTAGATGCTCCCATGAGTGAATACGAATATCTAAATCATATCGAGGAACTTTCAAAAAAAAATAAAGTTTTTAAAAGTTATATCGGTTTGGGATATCATGAAGCTATAGTTCCTAGCGTAATAAAAAGAAATATTTTAGAAAATCCAGGATGGTATACTGCATACACCCCTTACCAAGCTGAAATAGCTCAAGGAAGATTAGAGGCCTTGTTGAATTTTCAAACAATGATATGTGATTTAACAGGAATGGAATTAGCAAACGCATCTTTACTAGATGAATCTACAGCTGCTGCTGAAGCCATGGCGTTGTTATACGATGTTCGAGAAAGATCACAAAAAAAAGCAAACATAAATAAGTTTTTTGTTTCGGAAGAAATACTGCCTCAAACTTTATCAGTCTTAAAAACTAGAGCCATTCCTATTGGTGTTGAACTTGTAGTTGGAAATCATGAAGAATTTAATTTTTCTGATGAATATTATGGTGCTATTGTTCAATACCCTGGTAAACATGGTCAAATTTTTGATTACACAAGTTTTATAGGAAAAGCGAATGCTAATAATATTAAAGTTGCTGTAGCTGCTGATATTTTGTCACTAGTTAAATTAAAAGCACCTGCAGAGTTCGGAGCCGATGTTGTTGTTGGAACAACTCAACGTTTTGGAATCCCTTTAGGCTATGGAGGGCCTCATGCAGGATATTTTGCAACAAAATCTGCATACAAAAGAAGTATACCCGGAAGAATTATTGGAGTTACTAAAGATAGAAATGAGAACCGTGCATTGCGCATGGCTCTGCAGACCAGAGAACAACACATAAAGAGAGAAAAAGCAACTTCAAATATTTGTACTGCTCAAGTTTTACTTGCAGTAATGGCTGGAATGTATGCTACTTTCCATGGTAAAGATGGAATTCAGTTCATTGCAAACGCTGTGCACAGAAGCACCACCACTTTAGCAAGTGCATTGAACAATATTGGGTTCACACAAATCAATTCTCATTACTTTGATACCATTACAATCAAAGTAGATGCCATTGTTTTAAAAGAGATTGCTGAAGCTCACAAAATCAATTTTAATTACATAGATAATAACACCATATCTATCTCAATAAATGAAACTGTTGGGTTAAAAGAGATTAATGCCATTCTGAATACTTTTACTGAAGCATTTAAACTAGCTAAAATAACTGTGACTGAGTTCTTAGACATAGATACTATTCCAGATTTAGCAAAGAGGAATACACCTTTTTTAGAAAATGAAATTTTTAACTCATTTCAATCAGAAACTGAAATGATGCGTTACATCAAAAGACTTGAGCGAAAAGACTTGGCATTAAACCATTCTATGATTTCTCTTGGTTCTTGTACTATGAAATTAAATGCAGCCACTGAAATGCTTCCTCTTAGTCATGCTAACTGGGGGAATATTCACCCTTTTGTTCCACTTAACCAAGCAGAGGGGTATCAAATAGTACTAAATAAATTAGAACAACAGCTCAATGAAATTACCGGTTTTGCAGGAACTTCTTTACAACCAAATTCTGGTGCTCAAGGAGAATTTGCTGGTTTAATGACCATAAGGGCTTATCATAAAAACAATGGAGATCATCATAGAAATATTTGCTTAATACCGGCCTCTGCTCACGGTACCAACCCTGCTTCTGCAGTAATGGCCGGAATGAAAGTTGTGGTCACTAAGACAGCAGATAACGGGAATATTGATGTTAACGACTTAAGAGAAAAAGCACTCAAACATAAAGATAATTTGGCTGCCTTAATGGTTACATATCCTTCTACACATGGAGTTTTTGAGAGCGCTATTAAAGAAATTACACAAATTATTCATGACCATGGCGGTCAAGTATATATGGATGGTGCAAATATGAATGCTCAAGTAGGCTTAACTAATCCTGCAACCATTGGTGCAGATGTTTGTCATCTAAACTTACACAAAACATTTGCAATACCTCATGGTGGTGGTGGACCTGGAGTTGGCCCCATCTGTGTAGCTCCTCAGTTGGTTCCGTTTTTACCAACCAACCCATTAATTCCAACAGGTGGCGAAAAAGCAATTACTTCAATATCTGGAGCGCCCTGGGGAAGTGCATTAGCTTGTCTAATTTCTTATGGTTACATTTCCATGTTAGGTGCAAAAGGAGTAACAGACTCTACTAAAATTGCTATTTTAAATGCAAACTACATTAAAGAAAGATTAGATGGTCATTACCCAACTTTATATACAGGAGAAATGGGAAGAGCAGCTCACGAAATGATTATAGACTGTCGCGATTTTAAAGAAAATGGAATTGAAGTAGTGGATATCGCAAAACGATTAATGGATTATGGCTTCCATGCACCAACAGTATCATTTCCTGTTGCAGGAACCATGATGATTGAACCCACTGAATCTGAAAATATAAATGAATTGGATCGTTTTTGTGAAGCTATGATTTCAATCAGAAAAGAGATTGCATTTGCCGTAAAAGATGAACCAAATAATGTGCTTAAAAACGCACCACACACCATGGCAATGATTACTGCAGATGAATGGGATTTCCCTTATTCTAGAAAAGAAGCAGCATTTCCTTTAGCTTTTGTTCATGATAATAAATTTTGGCCAACTGTGAGAAGAGTAGATGAGGCTTTTGGAGACAGAAACTTAATCTGTTCTTGTAATCCTATTGAAGACTACATGGAAGCTTAATAAAATGAAAGTTCTAAAATAAAAAAGCCTCGACATAGTCGAGGCTTTTTTTTATGATGTTTAAAATGATTACTTTTTAAATTTTGCATATTTGGTCTTGAACTTATCAATACGACCTGCAGTATCTACTAATTTAGACTTACCAGTATAAAATGGATGAGATGTTCTAGAGATCTCTAATTTTATTAAAGGATACTCTACACCATCAACTTCTAGAGTTTCTTTAGTATTGGCAGTAGAACGTGTTAAAAAAACATCTTCGTTAGACATATCTTTAAATGCTACCATTCTGTAATTTTCTGGATGTATTCCTTTTTTCATGTTTACTATCTTTAAATATTCTTCTCTTTAGTTAAACTAGGAGTAAAGTTGGTAAAGCTTTCCTCTGTAATTTGTCAAAAAAACGTATTTATCCTTTTGAGGTCGCAAATTTAACCATATTTTTCAATTTACAAACAAATAAATTGTTTTATTTGTATAAAATTACTCATATGAAAACCATCAATAAAATTTCTTTTCTAATACTTTCAATTATTATGTTTGCTTCATGTGAGTCTGAATATAAGCTGTACATAAAAGCTCCCAGCAAAGCCATACTTGAAGATAAAATAACAATTAATTTGTCTGAAGAAAACAACTTCCCTGTAGATGAAGTAACTTTTTTTGTAAACGGTAAAGAAGTTACCACCAACAACACATCATTTATTTTAGATACTAAAAACTATGGGACAGGAAAATTAATTATTTCTGCAATGGTAGCCTATGGAGATCAGAAAAGTAAACGAGTTAATAAATCTGTTGAAATACTTTCTAATGTTCCATTTACATCCTATGATTTCAAAATTCTCAACACTTACCCTCATGATAGTAATGCATATACTCAAGGCCTAGAATATTATAATGGTTTCTTATATGAAACAACAGGGCAGTATGGAAAATCATCCCTCAGAAAAGTGGAATTAAAAACTGGTAAAGTTTTACAAAAAACAGAGCTCAATAAAAGGTATTTTGGTGAAGGAATGACCATTTTTAATGATAAAATATTTTTCTTAACATGGAAAGCTAATAAAGGTTTTACTTATAATCTTGAAACATTAGAACTTGAAAATGAATTTTCATACAATAAGAGTAAAGAGGGATGGGGTTTAACACATTCAAAAAATGAATTAATAAAATCTGATGGAACAAGTAAAATTTGGTTTCTTGATCCTTATACACAGAAAGAAAAAAGGTATATTGAAGCCTACACTAACAAGCAAAGTCTTAATAAATTAAATGAATTAGAATTTATTAATGGAAAAATCTATGCTAATTATTGGCAAAAACCATTAATTGCAATCATTAACCCAGATAATGGAGTTGTTGAAGGTATCGTAAATTTAACAAGACTTGTCAAAGAGATGGAAAAAAGTCAAAAGTTATTAAAAGAAGACGATGTATTGAATGGAATTGCTTTCGATGAAAAAAATAATCGAATGTTTGTAACAGGAAAAAATTGGAAAAGCCTATTCGAAATAGAGCTTATAAAAAAACAATAATCAATTCATTTTAAAGTTATACTTTTATAAAAAACTAAATAAATTCACGACTTTAAATACTAATTAAACTTAAAATTAAGCCTATTAAATTTCATGAAAAATCATCTAGAGTGACAAAAAAGAATATTTTATTTTATGTGTTTTCTTTAAGTTTTAGTATAATACTACTATCCGTTTCGTCTTGTCGTAAAGATTTTAGTACCATCCCTAGCTTCGGTCAATTAGAATTTTCTAGAGATACCGTATTTTTAGATACAATTTTTACAAATATTGGATCTGCCACGTACAACCTTAAAGTTTACAATAGAGGTAATGATGATATAACGATACCCAATATTGCTTTAGAAAGGGGAACTATTTCAAATTATAGATTAAATGTAGATGGAATTCCTGGAAAAGATTTTCAGAATATTGACATTCTAGCAAAGGATAGTATATTTATTTTTGTTGAAACTACCGTTAATATAGCATCAATTTCAAGTCCATTATATACAGACAGAATTCTGTTTGATACTGGAATAAATCAACAAGATGTAGAATTGGTTACGCTAGTTCAAGACGCTAATTTTATTTATCCAGGGAGAGACCCTTTTACTTTAAAAATAGATTCACTAACATTGGATGGCGAGGCAACTTCAATAAAAGGTCGTTTTTTAACCAATGATGAACTTACTTTTACCAACATAAAACCAACAGTCATATATGGATATGCAGCTGTTTCATCCAGCAAAACTCTAACAATTCAACCTGGATCTAAAGTTTATTTTCATGACAACTCTGGTTTAATAATTGACAAAGATGCCAGCTTAAAAGTTAACGGTACGCAAAATGAAAAGGTTATTTTTGAGGGTGATAGGTTAGAAAATTCATTCGGTACTTTACCAGGCCAATGGGGTACCATATGGCTTAGAGCTGGTAGTAAAGAAAATGAAATTAATCATGCAGAAATAAAAAATGGAATAATTGGCATATTGGTAGATTCTATTGCTTCAACCTCTACTCCAACTTTAACCCTTAAAAATTCAGAAATATTCAATCATTCAAACTTTGGTGTGTTGGCAAGAGAAACTAGTATTGATGCACAAAATATAGTTATTGGTAATGCGGGAGAAGCATCTTTAGCATGTATAATTGGTGGCTCATATAGTTTTACTCATAGTACTTTTGCCAATTACTGGGGTAACGGGATCCGTTCTTTGCCTGCTGTTTTAATAAATAATTTTTACACCTACACTAACGCTAGTGGTCAAGAGTCCCTTGAAACCAGAGACTTAATTGCTGCTAATTTTACCAATTGTATCATTGATGGAAACAACAATATTGAATTTCTTCCAGACTATGCTGAAGGGGGGCTATTTAATTTTAAGGTAACGAACTCTTTAGTTAAATTTACAGATATCAATAACGCATTTGATGGAGTGTCTGAGATAGATTTTGATAATACCAATTTATATGAAAATATTCTTCTTAATGGCATTACTCATTTCAGAAATCCATCCAATAATGATTTTATCATAGGACAGGACAGTCAAGCTATTAATTTCGGTAATGTATCTGGAGCTAATCTTGTTCCTACAGATATCCTTGGAATTATCAGAACTGACAGCCCTGACGCAGGTGCCTATCAGCACATAGATTTTTAAACCAGAAAACTATTTGAAAAAAACTAGAAAGATGAAAAAAGTAATCATTACAGGAACTAGTAGAGGAATTGGTTTTGAACTAGCGCAACAATTTGCCAAAAATAATTTTCAGGTTTTAGCGCTTTCAAGAAATCAAAAACCTTTAGATAATTTAAAGCTTGAAAACATTGATACACTAGCTGTTGATGTTTGTAATCAAAATGATCTTCAAAAAGTATCTAAATACCTTAGTGAATACTGGGGAGATGTTGATATTTTAATTCATAATGCTGGTTTTTTAATCAATAAACCTTTTGAGAGTTTAACTAAAGATGATTTTTTAAGAGTTTATGATGTCAATGTTTTTGGAGTTGCAGCATTAACTCAAATTTGTATACCCCACTTAAAAAAAGGGAGTCATGTAGTTACGATAAGTAGTATGGGAGGAATTCAAGGAAGCTTGAAGTTTCCTGGACTAGCTGCCTATAGTTCTGCAAAAGGGGCAGTAATAACCCTATCAGAATTGCTTGCCGAAGAGTATAAAGCAGCTGAAATTGCTTTTAACGTATTAGCCATAGGTGCCGTTCAAACAGAAATGTTAGCAGAAGCTTTTCCAGACTACCAAGCATCTTTGAATGCAGATGAAATGGCAGATTATATTTTTAATTTTGCAACTACTGCTAATAAATTCTATAATGGAAAAGTACTCCAAGTTTCTAACACTACACCTTAGACTTTAAAAAAGTGAAAAATAATTTTCATAAATATATTCCAGAAAATGCTATTAGTTTAGTTCAATCAATTATTGAGTATCATAGAATAAATCTTAAGATTGTTAATCAAAGACAAACAAAACATGGTGATTTTAGACAACTTGCTAATGGAAAATTTCAAATCACTATTAATAACAACTTAAATCCCTTTCAATTTTTACTGACCCTCATTCATGAGATAGCACACCATACAACCTTTGAAAAATATGGAAGAATTCGGCCACACGGAAAAGAATGGAAACAACAATTTCAGCATTTAATGTTGCCTTTTTTAAATCCATCAATATTTCCAGACCACATATTAACTCCTTTAGCTCATTATTTAAAAAACCCAAAAGCAAGTACAGATAGTGATGTAAAACTATCATTGGCATTAAAAGGAAATACTGCAGAAAATGGAAAGAATTTTGTTTTTGAACTTCCAACAAATAGTACATTTGTTTTTAAAAATAAAATATATAGAAAAGGGGCGAAAAGAAAAACCAGAATTGAGTGCATGCAACTTACAACTAATCGTTTGTATCTTTTCAATCAAAATGCTGAAGTTATTGTAACGAAATTATAAAATTATGGAAGAGAATCAATCAAACCAATCAGAGGTAAAACAAGAAAATGTAAAAAAAGAATTTAAAAGTTTTGCCATTAGTCTTAGAGATTTCTTTTTTGACCTTCTTGATATTCGAGAAGGAACAGATAAAAAGGATACGATTCAAAAAATTAAAGATGGGATTCATGTGAAGAGTCACACAGCATGGATTCTTGTTTTCTCAATTATTATTGCCTCTATAGGTCTAAACATAAGTTCTTCAGCAGTTGTAATTGGTGCCATGCTAGTTTCTCCATTAATGGGTCCAATTTTGGGAATTGGTCTCTCAATTGGAATCAACGATATAGACACAATGAAGAGTTCTCTTTCAAATCTTGGAGTGATGGTAGTACTCAGTGTTATTACCTCTTTCTTGTTTTTTAGTATTCCAATTTTTCAAGAATTAACACCTGAATTATTAGCAAGAACAAAACCAGATGTAAGAGATGTAATGATTGCTATAGCGGGGGGCTTAACTCTTATTGTAGCTCTTAGTAGGTATAAAGAAATGACCAATACTATTGCAGGTATAGCCATAGCAACAGCTCTTATGCCTCCCCTATGTACAGCTGGTTATGGATTAGCTGTAGGTAATTTATCATTTTTTGGAGGTGCTATGTTTTTATTCATCATCAATTCAATATTTATCGCTTTAGCTACGTTTGTCATTATTAAATTTTTGAAATTTCCAGTAGTTAAATATATAGATTCGGCAGGTCGAAAAAGAATTGCACAATTAGCATCTACAGTAGCGTTGATTATATTTTCGTATAGCATTTACACATTTGTACAATTGTATAAAGAAAATACATATGAACAAAACTCCATGAAGTATATCAATGATTTAGAAAAGGCTACTGGAGCAGGAATTATTAGTAAAAAAATAAATTACGTTGATAAAAGAATTGACTTGGTAAATATTGGAAAAAAATTAACAGAAGAGGAAATGCAGGCTGTTGCAGATTACATTCAAGGATTAAGGTAATTATTCAACTAAATGCAACTTCACTTTTTTAATTAAGTCCTACTTACTTAAATTTTAGAGCAATTCTGCATTTGAATAACTCACGAAAAAAAATCATGTCTTTTTCTCAGTTGATGAGCTCAATGAGATTTGCTATTTCTATGCTCTCAGTAGTTGGTTTAGCCTCAATTATTGGCACTGTCTTGCAGCAAAACCAACCTTATGAGTCATACATAATAAATTTCGGGCAATTTTGGTTTGAATTGTTTGAGATGTTAAGTCTTTATAATGTTTACCAAGCAACTTGGTTTTTACTTATCTTATTCTTTTTGGTTGCCTCAACTAGCCTTTGTGTTTCCAGGAACACCCCCCAAGTGATTAAAGACATTCGGCGATTCCAAGAAAATATTCGCGAAGAATCATTAAAAAGAAATAAGTACGTATCAGAAATATCTATCAAGAATTTCAAAAAATCAGATTTAGTAAGCTTACTTAAGGATATGCAATTTAAGGTCAGAGAAAAAAAAATTAATGGCGAAGATGATTTGATTGTTGCTAAAAAAGGTGATTTTCAAAAGCTCGGTTATATATTTACCCACATGGCAATCATTATTATTAGCGTAGGAGGGCTGATGGATGGAAATCTTGTGTTTAAATTTAAAGAGGCTGTCGGTATTAAGAAGATTGAGATGGTCGATAAGCCCATATCTGAGATTGCAAAAAAAAGTTGGCTAGAAACATCGAATTTCTCATATAGAGCCAATATGCTTTTAGTTGAAGGAGAAAGTCAGGATGTTGGAGTTATTCCTGTGAAAGATGGTTATTTGATACAAGATCTGCCCTTCTCAGTAGCATTGAAAGATTTTAAAATCGAGCACTACGCTTCCGGGCAACCAAAGTCTTTTGAAAGTGACTTAATAGTCAAAAATAAAAAAAATGGTAAGGTTTTAAATAAAAAAATTAGTGTAAATAAGCCATTGACCGTGGACGGAGTAACCATCTATCAGTCAGATTTTCAAGATGGCGGCTCAAAACTGAATCTTAATCTAATCGATTTATATTCGGCGGAAAAACCACTGGCGATGAAAGCTGCAGTGTTTAAACACAATATATTGATAGTTGACGATCAAAAATTAAATTTCGAGTTTGAAGATTTCAGATTATTTAATATTTTAGATATTGGACTTGAAGAAAGTAAGAAACCCACTAATGTGGGACCTAATTTTCGACATAAGATAAGAGACGTAACAGGACAAGCCCGAGAGTACGAAACCTACCAGCACCCTATGGTTATAGATGGTAGGTATTTCTTTATGAGCGGAATGAGAAACACTCCACAAGAAGACTATAGATATTTGCGGATCCCCGCTGATGCAGAACGATCTTTAGAGGGTTTTATGGTCTTTAAGAATCTTATTCGTGATAGAAAAAAAGTAACTAAGGCGACTGTTGAAATTGCTAGAAATAGTTCTGAGATAAAAGAAGTATCCCGAAATTTAGCAAATAACTTTCAGGCTATTTTTGATAATTTTGTTTCTGGCGGGTATAACAATATTGCTCTGAACATAGATGAAAATGTTCCAGATGAAAAGCAAGAGCAAGTAGCTGGAACCTATCTAAAAATTATTCATCTTATTGCTGATAGGTTAATTGTAGATTTTCAAAATACCAATTCCACAAGCACTCTTTTTAATTTTGATGACGTTTCAGTTTTTACCCAGGATGCTTTAAATGGTTATAGCGACAGTTTCTTTTACGGAAGTAATTTTTGGATAGAATTAAAAGATTTTGAACACATCCAGGCTAGTGGACTGCAGCTAACCAAATCACCAGGGCAATTTTGGGTCTATTTAGGGTCTATTATGTTAGTGCTGGGTATATTTTGCATGATTTATATTCAAGAAGCTAGGCTGTGGATTGTGAGAAAAAAA
>ENA-OQVM01004493-OQVM01004493.1-marine-metagenome-genome-assembly--contig:-NODE-4493-length-14175-cov-13.799475_pt1 | contig 14175 bp, 11 predicted proteins | sample MGYA00237776_ERZ505498 | MGnify/ENA primary metagenome ERZ505498 (study PRJEB26159, sample SAMN06265151) | marine metagenome | isolation source: Helgoland LTER site | place: Germany:Helgoland, sampling... | reverse complement strand
AGCGCGTCTAGCAACTCTCCTGTTCCGCTTCCGTTGACGGCAGAAATATGGTGTGTTTTTTCAATTCCTAAAGCAAAAAACTCAACCGTATCGGCTACCCGCTGGGCATTGTCCACTTTATTAATAGCCAATAAAATAGGTTTGTTTGAACGATGCAATAGGCGAGCAACATCTTCATCCATTAAGGTGATGCCTGTTTCGACGTCGACCACAAAAATTATTATATCGGCCTCTTCAACAGCAATCTCGACCTGCTTATCAATTTCCTTTTCAAAACTATCGTCACCTCCCAAAACATATCCCCCTGTGTCAACTACCGAAAATGCAACGCCGTTCCAGTCGGATTTTCCATAATGGCGATCGCGGGTAACTCCGCTAACAGCATCAACAATGGCTTCCCGTCGCTGAATCAAGCGATTAAATAGTGTTGATTTTCCAACATTAGGGCGTCCTACAATAGCAACAATGGCACTCATGGGTTCTAGAAATTTGGTTCAAAAATACGGTTTAATATGCTAATTAATGGAATTACTTTTGGTGATACCCAAAGCGTTTGAGTTGTTGAATATTGGAGCGCCAGTCTTTGTTTACTTTAACATACAATTCAATATGTACTTGTTTTCCAAAAAAAGCTTCTAGGTCTTTTCGGGCTTGAATTCCTACTTTTTTTAGAGCCGCTCCTTTGTGACCGATAATGATTCCTTTTTGAGTAGAACGCTCGACCATGATATTGGAACGAATACGAATTAAGGAAGGGGTTTCTTCAAAAGATTCGGTTTCAATTTCCACAGCATAGGGAATTTCTTTGCTGTAATTGAGTAGTATTTTTTCTCGAATATTTTCATTGACAAAAAAACGTTCGGGCTTGTCTGTCAATTGATCTTTGGGAAAATACGGCGGATTTTGTGGTAATAATTCTACAATTCGATTGAAAAGCTCTGATACTTGAAATTTTTCGGTGGCAGAAATGCACCAAACCTCAGCATTGGAGACTTGCTCTTTCCAATAGTCCACTTGAAGTTCGAGGTTTTCTTGATCGGCGGTATCGATTTTGTTAATTACCAAAAGAACCGGTTGTTGAGTGTTGGTTATTTTTTTGAAAAAATGGGGGTCTTTGAGTGCCTTTTCGCCAATTTCAATCATATAAATGAGTACATCGGCATCTTCAAAGGCATTTTTAACAAAATCCATCATAGAATTTTGCAATTGATAGGCCGGCTTAATGATTCCAGGAGTGTCTGAAAATACAGCTTGAAAATCATCTCCATTCACAATTCCGAGGATGCGATGGCGAGTGGTTTGAGCTTTAGAGGTAATGATTGAGAGTTTTTCACCCACAAAAGCATTCATGAGCGTAGACTTTCCTACGTTCGGATTCCCTATAATGTTAACATATCCAGCTTTATGCATTCAGCAAAGGTACAATTCGGAATTTTAATGCTCGATTGTTTTTGCTAGAAATATTAAATGTTGTAATTTTGCGCCTCACATCGCGGGATAGAGCAGTAGGTAGCTCGTTGGGCTCATAACCCAAAGGTCGCAGGTTCGAGTCCTGCTCCCGCTACTATACAAGACGGATCAGTATTACTACTGGTCCGTTTTTTATTTGCATCATCATTACCTCCTGTAAATGAATGAATTAACCCGAATATTGGGTTGAGGTTTGAGGTTCGATATGTTCTGTCTTCGGGGTCTATGACTATCCCTTCTGGAAACAGTAATTTTTGAACAGATAATTTAGTCTCATATTCTCCAGACACCCATATATTACTAAGGTTTTTACTGAATTCGATCAATTCAGAAACCTTTTTATCCAGGTTCGATATTTTTATTTTAAAATCTTCTAATTTTTCTTCAATTTCTATCAATTCAGATGTTACAGCACCAATAAATCGATTATATAATTCATTATCAATCTCTCCAAATGCGAATCGACTATCTAATGTCTCTTTTTTAGTTTGTAACTCCTTTAAACGTTTTTTAAGTATTGTTTGATCATCGTAGATCTTAAAACTCTGTTCATTAAGCGTTAGTTTCATTTGTTCCTTGAAAACATCCTCTAACTCCTCTTTTAACTTAAAATTCGTTAGTAGATTTTGAAATAGGTTGTGAATACCCTCCTTAATAGACTTTTTGGAGGAATTCGCACTCAAATCTTTGGTTTTACAACTTGTATTTAGACACTTGTAGTAATCGTACTTACCCTTCGCTTTGTATCCAGTCATTTTAGAACCGCAGCAGCCACAATAGAGTTGATTTTGAAGAGGTCTGTCTATTTGTGCTGTATAAGGTTTATACTCTTTTTTAGGTTTAGCATCAAAACGATCATTAATAATTTTAAAACTATCCTTAGATACTAATCCTTTCCAATTACCTTCAACGACTTCTCCTTCAAGGAATGTGTTTTTGTTTATTCCACAATAAAAAGGATTTCGCCACATTGCACTCAGCGTTTGTTTATTGATTCTTAACCCTCTTATTGATAATTTTTGTCTTATCTGAAAGTCTTGTATATTTTGAAGTTTCCAATCCCACGCCATTTTTAAAAGTTTTCCATCGTCGTTTATCTTTAACTCTTGACAACCTTGCACAAATTTTGGATCTTTTACCTTCGGTCCATAATGATCATAACCTCGTGGTGCCCTACCAAGCCAATTTCCACTTTTTATAAAATGTTTTAGCCCCGGTAATGTGTAAGTTAATCGTTCCATATTTTCCTTACGTGCGTTTATTAATGAGTAATGAATCTGTATTTCTCCCTCTTCTGTGGTTGTATCTAATTCCGTAGATACCTCAATGAGATGAACCCCCTGATTCTTTACCAGGTCATTTACCAGTCCAATTGCGCTACCTCCACTTCTTGAAAATCTACTCATTTTATAGATCATGATTGCAAAGGGTTTCTGTTGACTTTTTTTTACCTCATTAATCAGTTTCACGAACTCTTTACGGGTGAAATCATTCTTCGCAGATTCGTATGTATTACCAAATTCATTAGTGATTTTATAGTTTCTCTTAACCGCTAACTTCTTTGCTGTTGTAATTTGATTTTCCAAACTATTATTATCATCGAACTGCCGCTTGGATGATACTCGCGTGTAGATCCAAACATTGTTATTTTTCTTTTTTACTGCTTCAGTTTTAATAAACCGCTTAAAATATTCGTTATTCATTATTTTAAATTATTGTGGTTGCAAATAATGCAACTCAGATTATACAAATTATTGATAGTTTCCATGACAATTTCATCAGGTGTGTCATGATCACCTGTTATTTGTCGAAATGTGTCAAGTGACAGTTTCGATGCTACTAAATTTTCCAAATTAATAGATAATTACTCTATCTGCATTATTTTAACAATGCAGTTTATACCATCTGGCGTTATCCATGGATTTGAATGATAACATACCTAAACCCAATTACTCATGGAAGGGTTATTCCATTGAGCTGTCTTCTAAGAAAAAATATTTTTAATTATCCTTTGCCTATCGCTTTTGCGTATATCCGAGCTGAAATGAAGTTCAGTTGATTTGTCTTTTCTAAACAAACTAAGTTCAAGTATGATTAAGTCACATCTATGGCCGTAATAGTATTTATCGTCACGAGAACGAAATCTAAGATCTTCTGACAAAAGGTCAAGTACACTCTTTGAAATTTTAAACGGTTGACCTGGAAATTTGACATCAAACAAAGAGTAATATTCTTTATCCTCTCGTTCAATCCATATAATATAATGAAAGAGCTTCCAAGCTGACTCAAGTTGTTCTTTTTCTTCTTGATGTTGCTCTTTCAATTTGTCATTTTCAGTTTCCAAATAATTCAGCAGCAACATTAATTCATCATCCGTTAAAGATGTGTTTTGGGTCATCCCATAGTGCTTTAGTAGTTCATTTTTTTTCATAATTGTTATTTTATAATGTTATAATTGTTATACATAAAACATTGTTTTTCAATGCTTTGTATGTAATTAATACACAATTTATCTTGGATAATCAACCCCCTGAAAAAAATATTTTTATAATTCTATGACTTTTTCATTTGTAGGACATATTTATTGATATCGACGGTAACTGGTCGGAGTAAATAACGGTAGCGGTTACAGTCTTAAGTCTTACTATGGGACGAGATCAAAAGGACAATGACCAGCACAAAGTTGAAAGGTTAGATCTCAGGGGAACCGATTCCTCTAAAGTAGTCAACAAACCACGTCTTTCGGTGACGTCGTGGGACCGGGTCGAAACAGAAGAAACCTGGAGTGATAGACCCCTTAAATGGGTAAGGGGACTCTATCGCACTACCAATCTTCAACAGGGAAACTTTAAAGTAAATAGATAATAAAAACAACTAAAAATATCTCCTGAATTAGAATAAACAAATCATAAATACTGGTATGAAAAGAAATAAAAAAAAATCAATTACAATTAGAATTACTGAATCCCAGTATAAGAACATGATAGACGCTGTAATCGAAGAAGAAATGAATAAATCAGAGTTCATTAGAGAATCCATTCAACGCCAGCTACAGAAAATTAGGAGAAGTAATAAAAGGAATTTGTCGTAAAAAAATCAATAGTTCTAAAATTCCTTAAAATGACAAAAAGTACAAAGACTCGTACCCTGTTAGATACCCAATCCAATAAATTTCAAAGAACTTGTATTACAATAACCCCAGATTTATTCTTGTAGGGATTGGACTCCTTTTAAAGCCAAACCCAATTTTTTTGAAACCTTGACTTCATATATCTCTCAGTAAGTGATTTTGCCAAACTTCTGCACAATATTTCACTCGGATGATCCCAATAACCATACTCTTCCAGTTGTTTCTCAAACTGTAGCTGCTTTTGTTTCGTATCTGTCCATACATGGTGTATAGACTCATGAATCTGGGTATCCACAAGAATCTCAATAGTTGGATTATTTTTAAGGTAGATAGTTATCTCATTCGTATGATAATTGAAATCCCCTGCTGCGTCTGATTTTAAGATCGAAACAACCATACTGGGGGACTTTCTCCGTGTCGGGTACATAGTCCTGACCCATTCCGTTATGTCTTCTAAGAAGTCTTCCATAGGTATCTTTAAATTGTATTGTGGTCGCTTGATAATAGTCTCAACTCGATACATCAAAACAACTCCAGTAATAATCAGAAATAACCCCATTAAATCAGTCGTTTGACCTTAGATACCGTCTGTGGATGAAGACCAGTTATCCTGGACACTTCAATGTTTTTGTACCCCTTCATAAGAAGGTCCATTGCGTGTTTGTTTCGTTTCTTGGATAAGAACTTTAGGGGATTCTCTAAGGTGCCTTTCTTGCGTCCTAAGAACCTTCCTTTCAACTTCGCCAACTCTATCCCCTCACGTTGTCTCTCACGAATTAACTTTCGTTCCATCTCAGCTACAACACCCAATATGGAAATGACCATTTTAGAGATTGGGTTCTCCTCACCACTATCGTCAATGGTTCTTAGCCCCTGAGAAATAAAATGAATTGGGATTTTTCTTTCACTCGTGTAATGAATAAAATTGAGAATATCGCGAAGGTCTCTGCCGCTGCGATCAATTTGCCAAATAGAGATAGAGGAAATTACACCTTCATCAATCCATCTTTTTAACTTGTGACCACCATCTCGATCAAACATTGGAATAGAACCTGAACATTTGTCCTCAATGACCCTATCAAAATCTTTTTCATTGATTCTTTGTCTGTCTGTTTTACCATCCAAGGATGAGACGCGAACATATAAAATTGAAATACCCATGATTTTTAGACTTAGTATAATACCAGCCTAAAATTATTGCCATTTTTTCGCTTATGCCGCATTAAACCTATACTTTTTAGCAATTTGGTAACCGTGAAAATAAGGTAAACGCTATTTTTATATTTTTAAATCCGCTGTGCAACTAACATTCTTTTTGAGGTGATCCCAATCTTTGTTATTCGCACTATTAGATTTGAATAGGGGACCTCCCTGCAGGGAGTCCTCTCAGAAGCCCTCCCTTAAATAGGACCCTTTTCGCTATCACCAGAGTGATGTCAATGTCGAAAGAAAAATTTTTCCATTTTTTTTCTCACTTATTCGAATTAGAAAAACTAATAATATTCTTTGATATACCCATAGGCCCGATCAAATAGTATCTGGTCTTTGTGTAACTTATATTTCAATAAAGATTTTCTTAGTGCTTGTTGTACTTCTCTTTCTCCTTGATTAGAATGCTGCCATCCAGGAAAACTGATTGCCCTTACAATAGCATCTATATCTCCAACTATTCTTTCAACTACAGCGGGAGTAGAGTCTGTCTTTAACTCTAAGAACAATTCAGTTAATGCCGCCTTTGGAGTTTTTTCTTGTATTTCTTCAATTAACTCTTTCTCTGCTTGTATTGTTTCTTTTGCAATTTTACAAAGTTCTTTAACAAACTCAATAGAAGTGATGAGTCCTTGTTCAGCTTTGTCTCTCAATGCTTCCAATCGATCACTTAATTTTTTGAATCTTGGATCTCCTCCAAGCTTCTTAAATCGTTTGATTAGAATTTTTTCTAATTGCTTCGCATTCTTTGGATCAGGATTATTGAAAATATCTTCTATCACATCCGCATCCAATACAAACTCGTCTAATTGGTGTACATCACCTACGTGAATATTATCATGTATCAGTTTTGTTGTTTGTGCCCCCAATGAAAACCATAACAATTTTCCTATACTGTCTGATGCGGGACGAACGGATTCAAATACTTGGGACAACCATTTATAATCTGTATGATACAGGTCTAAAATTTTATCAGGAGATAGTGACTCCCATAGTTTAGATAGGAATTTATAATCTTTTGCAAAAGCATCTTTTGTCTCATCAGATTTAATCGCATTTTGTGCCGCTTCTAAACCTTCAAATCCTTCAATAGTTCTGTCTACTCCTTCAAAATGACTTAAGGTGTCCTTGATTGCCTTAGGAAGTTTCTCTCTTAGTTCAGAGAGGTTAGTGATGACTTGTTTTATTGATTCCTCATCAAACTGTAACGCTTTTGCTGCATCATCAAATACCCCAAAATAATCTACAATTCTTCCAAAGTTTTTATTTGGATACAATCGATTGGTTCTACAGATTGCTTGTAATAGTGTGTGGTCTTTTATAGACTTATCTAAATACATGGTTTGTAACACGGGAGCATCAAATCCAGTGAGGAGTTTAGCGGTTACAATAATGAATTTAGTTTCTGAAGTTGGGTCACAGAATTTCTCTACTATTTTTTCTTGTTGACTTTTATCGACACCCCATTTCTGTTTAAACTCAAAAGGATCGTTGGAAGAAGTAGAAATGACAACATGACTCGCTTCTTCAGGAAAATAATTATCTAATTCTTCTTTATACTGCACACAGGCATGTCTATCAGGGGTTACTATCATGGCCTTAAATCCATGAGGAGCAACCTTTTCTTTGAAATGCTTGGCAATGTCTTCAACAATCTTAGAAACCCGTTCAGGTGATTTCAAAAATGCAGCCATTTTTGCTGACTTTTGATTCAATGCATCTGCTTCTTCATCTGATAAGGCTTGACTTTCTTTGAAGTCTGCCATCGCTTTATCAATGGTTTCTTTATCTACATGCACATCAACCAACCTTGGTTCAAAGTGAAGTGGCAATGTTGCATTATCACGTATAGAATCGTGGAAGGTGTAACGTGACATATAACCACCTTCGTCCTCTTCTGAACCAAAGGCCCAAAAAGTATTTTTATCTGCTTTGTTAACTGGCGTACCTGTTAAACCAAATAAGAATGCATTAGGTAATGCCGCTCTCATAGTTCTTCCCAAATCACCCTCTTGTGTTCTGTGTGCCTCATCTACCAATACAATGATATTATCACGGGTATTCATATTGGGTTTGGCATCACGAAACTTATGAATCATGGAAATGATAATCTTACGCGTATCTCTTTCCAATAAGGTTTGTAGTTCACTAATGCTATCGGTACTTTCTACATTTGAAACATCAGCAGCGTCAAAGATTCCACTGATTTGTGTATCTAAATCAGTACGGTCTACCAATACAATTACGGTAGGACTTTTTAAATCGGGTTCTCGTCTTAACTTCTGAGCAGCAAAAACCATTAGAAAGGATTTTCCTGATCCTTGGAAGTGCCATATCAACCCTTTTTTAACACGACCTTCTTTTACACGTTCTACAATTTTGTTAGCTCCTTCATATTGTTGAAAACGTGGGATGATTTTAATTCTACGTTTCTTTTTATCTGTTGAGAACAAAGAGAAATTACGCATGATATCTAATAATCTTGCTGGATTTAGTAAGTCGGATAACTCTTTACCAACCTCACCCAAACCTAAACGTTTGGCAATGGCATCTTCATCATTTTCTAAACGCCACGGAGCCCAAAATTCTAAAGGACAACGAATGGCTCCATAGTACAATTCTTTTCCCTCTGTGGCAAAAGAAAGGATATTAGGGACAAATAACTGCGGCACTGCATTCTCATATATATCATGTACTTCATGTGCACCATCTAACCAACTTACTGAAGGACGTATAGGTGTTTTAGCTTCACCTACCACCACAGGAATTCCATTAATCATCATGACAACGTCTGGAATCTTAGTTTCTCTATGGTGAATACGATATTGGTTGGTTACGATATAAGTATTGTTGGATAACTCTTCAAAGTCAATCAGTCGAATAGGGACATGACGGTTGTTGTCTCCAAAAGGCATGGTTTTCTCACCTGTCATCCATTTATAGAACTCTTCATTCGCTTTGACTAAACCTACTTGATTTACTGCAATCAAAACCGCTCTGAGTTTATATATAACCTCGTCTGCAAGTTCTGGTTTAGCAGCAATATCTGGATTTAAACGAATAAGCGCTTCTTTGAGTTCCGATTCTACCAATACTTCATTGACACTTCGTTGAAGTTCTTCAGAAGACTTAAAAACCCATTGTACACCGTTACCTAATGCAGGCTCGTGTACCTCTTTTGTATTTAAATTAAGACCACTCAATTGATGAATGATATAATGTTCTACACTGTTTAATTCATTAAATCCCATAGTTAAAAAATTTGATTGATTAAACTTTTTTGAAGGGATTTAGAACTTTCAACTTTGGATTTAATCTTGTATAGTATCTGATTCAAACCATCTATTTCAATTGCAATATCCTTTTGAATATTATATTCAGGAAGAGGTACTTTGATATCGTTCACATTTTTTAAGCTTAAATTTGGTTGTGCACCCTTTACATGAACTCTTTCTATGTAATTCTTTATAAAATCACTTCGTAAAAATTCCAAAATATAATAAGGATCCACTCCTTCAACAAGCCTTATTAACGCTAATGCCTGATTTGTATTAGCAGGACAGATTTGTTCAAAAACAATAGTACTTCGCCCAAGTGCTCCCGCAATAGAAAATAAAATATCATTAGGCTTTAATTGAGATCTTTTTAACTTTTCATGAGTAACTGTATCAATATGTTCAAACTTTTCTACTATAAAGTCACCATCCACTGTAATTGATTCAATCTTTATATAATTAATCCCTTCATTCTTAAAAGATTCTCCAATTGAAGAAGGTGTTGTTCCTTTCGTTATTAGTTCTGTAATTGTTCTTAATGACACATTATCATATGAAAAGTTATTTCCAAAGTATAACTTCTTAATTGTAGATTTCTTATACAAATGGTATGATTCGTATACCTCTTTCTCCTTCTCAATCACCTCATCCATAGTCCAAAGTAATTTGGCCAGTTGGGCTTGTTGGTCTTTGGGTGGGAGGAGGAATTCTTGATATTTTAAATCACCCCAATTTATAGTTGGTGAAAGTCCACCCACAGAAATATCAACCATACGATGCATAAACTGGTCTGAATGCAAAAAGAAAGGAAATAGTTTTGGATCTATTACTTCTGAATTTGCTCTCAATACAAATGCGTGTGCCGAACAAATACCATCAAAGTCTACAATTGCCGCTTTTCTTTGGTAAGCGCGCCTTTTCCCAAAAATAATATCTCCGGGATAACAACGGAGTTTACCGCCTTTCACATCATCTGGGGTTCCTTTTCTTCTAATATGAAGATCTTTAGCGTCAATATGTTCTAAACCAACATACGTTTCTAAAGTAGTTTCATTTGGATCTATTGTTTTAGATATTTTTTGAGCAATTTCCTCGAACTTCAAGGTTTCCCAATTACTCTTATCTAAATTATTCAAATCTATTTTTTCAGTTAGTATTTCCATATTAATTCAAGATTTGAAAAAGTTCGTTCATACTATTTTTCAATGAAGATGATTGTTCATTCCAGGCATCTAAAGCTTCGTTTACAGATAATTCAGGAGCACTTTTATCTACATTACTTAGAAACTGTGCGATATTTAAACTTCCTTTATTTTCTAATAATTTCTCATTTGATACAATTTTCGCAATTTCACTTTCTTCAGAAAAGTTTTTGTAAATCGTATAAATCTTATCAATGTGCTGCTGTTCTAAGAAAGCGATATTTTTATCCTGCTTTACTTCTTTAACGGCATTAATAAATAAAACCTTCCCTTTCTTGTTCTCAGACTTATTCGTTTTGGTAATCAATAAACATGCTTCCATCGGAGAATTGTAGAATAGATTTGGTCCTAAGCCAATGACACATTCTACCAAATCTTCTTCAATCATTTTACTTCTCATCTCTGCTTCTGAATCACGAAACAATATCCCATGTGGCCAGAGTGATATAGAGCGTCCATTGAATGTATTTAAACTCTTTTGTATGTGCTGCTGAAACGCATAATCTGCACAACCTTGTGGAGGCACTCCCCATAGATTTCTACCATAAGGATCGTTAGTAAACCCTTTTTGGTCCCACGCTTTAATCGAGTAAGGTGGATTTGCCAAAATAACATTGAATTTCTTCAACTCATCATTATGCAAAAATGCTGGGTTCGCTAAGGTATCTCCACGTATAATGCTAAACTCTTCAATACCATGCATGAACATGTTCATTCGTGCAATAGCAGAGGTGATGAGGTTAATTTCTTGTCCATATAATTTAAGGGTACGGTATTCCTTGCCTTCACTTTTTAAATGCAGTGCACAATTCAATAATAAACCGCCAGAACCACAGGTAGGATCATATACAGATTCTCCTGGTTGGGGGTCCATGATTTTAGTCATTAGTGTTACAACCGTTCTGTTGGTGTAAAACTCTGCTGCAGTATGTCCACTGTCATCTGCAAACTCTTTGATGAGGTATTCATATGCGTTTCCTAATTTATCATCAGGAATGTTACTTAAACTGAGTTTGTGTTGCGAGTAATGCTCTACCAAGTTGATAAGCGTTTCATCACTCAAACGATTTTTGTTGGTCCAAGAAGCATCACCAAAGATTCCATATAAGGTATCTGGATTGGACTTCTCAATATTTCTCATGGCATCTTGTAATGCGACACCTACATTAACCGTAGTTTCTCTTACATCATTCCAATGCGAGCCTTTTGGAACCACAAAATGATGGTGTTCTGCAAAGGCGGCATATTCTATATCGCCATCACTTTCAGTCAATGCATTTTCAAATTCTTCATCGTACACATCACAGATGCGTTTGAAGAATAATAGTGGGAAGATGTACTGTTTGTAATCTCCAGCATCTATGGTTCCACGTAATTGGGTAGCAGCACCCCACAAGTATTTTTCTAATTCTTTTTGGGTCATTTTAATCTTGGTTTTTCTCTAATTCTATTTTCTTCACATAAGGCATAATAACAGATCCAAACCACGCAATTGCTGCTTCACCATCTTTGATAGTGGCATCTGTAACGTCTCGACTGTGACGAATTGAATTTCGCAATTCTGCTATTTGATTAAAACGAATCTCTAAGGTTCCCTTCTTGCCAAAAAGTTCCTCGAACGAAGGATAGTTCTGTTTAGCAGCAATAACATCTTTATACTCCTGCATGTCAAAAAAGTCTAAACGTCTTCTTAGATTATAAAATTGACTTTTATCTTCACCAGGATTTTTGCCAAGCCAGTTTTTGACTCTTGCATTTACTTTCTCTTTTACGTGATTTGGTATCAACTCAGCAAATGCATCTAACTCACAAGCTAACTCAAGTCTCTCTGCCAATATATTACGCAACGAAATCTCAATTTTTTCAATCTCCTGATCATAGTGCTGAAGATCTTTATTGATTCCTCCTTTAGCGGAATCTTCATAAAATGATTTTAAAAATGAGTTAATACCCTCTGTTAATTTTTTTCTTCTTTTTTCTAAAAAAAGTTCATAATTATCAACGGTGTATAATGATGAGTCAGTTGGTACAAATTGTTTTCTTAACTGCTCAGCGTCAATTTTAGGGAGGTACTCTGCAGGATCCCCATCTAAAATGTCCATATTTGATTGTTGTGTAATAAAGGCAATATTAGCAATCTCATTTACCAAAGCCTTCTGAATTGAATTCCCTGAATTATACTTCTTATATAGAAAGGCCTTAGGAAAAATATGATGTCTTTGTAATTTATTATTGTAACCAACACTTTTAGAATATAGACTCAAAACTGGGTTTGTCCAGTCCTTTGCATTTTGTGCTCGAACAGAGCAATAAAATAAGTTGTAGATTCTACTTCTTACCCCTTGCATAGAGATGTCTTCAGGGCGTAAGTATAAATTTGTTCCTCTAAATAAGTGCATCTCCTCAATCAATGCATCAATTGAGTTGTGCTCTTTTATAGCATTCATATCTTTTTCAAGATAAGACTCGGAAGACCCACTGAAACGACCCCATAAAAGTGCTGTAAACATCCAATATATTGCTTTGTTTGCCTCTTCCTCAGACTTAAATTGACCTCCATTTTTTTTCAAATAATAACTCATTACGTAGAATACGTACAGCGAACTAAAACTGTCAGAGGAATCAATGAAAGCTTTATCTCTTAAGATATTAATTAAATAGGAAAGTGTCTTTTTTATTTCTTTCCAAGCTACCTCAAATTGATCAGGATTTATTGAACTGATTTCATCAGAATACTTCCCTCTTTCAGTGCAAAATATATTGAGGAATCTCGTATAATTCCTAAAACTAAAATCATAATTATGTGTCATGAATTCAGATGAAGCATCTCTAAATCGATCTTTTGCTTCTGGCCAATTTGATGTAATAATAGCAAGTGCTAAATCTGATTCATTCAGTGTGGTTCCAGTTTTATTTACAAGATTGAATATTTCAACTACTCTATCTAATTCAGTGATTGTAATTTCTTTAATATAGTAGCCGTAGTCCTGTATAGAACCCAACTTGTTTAGGACTACAATTTTACTCAGGTAATAGTTCTTTTTTTCTTCTTCTAAAGATTGAATTTCTGTTATGAATGTACTTACACCGCCTTTGCTTAAAAAATCTGAAACATTAATCCATTCAGGATTATTGCTCATTTTTTTTTGCATATAATATTCAAATTCTTGTGACTCTAAATTGAAATACAAATCTGTTCTTAAAGACACTCCTTCATACCAATCTGGAGTTTCACCTCGAAATATTGTATAAATGGTAGTAAGTCTCTGTTGACCATCAAGAATAAGTTGATGGAACGTAGAGTTAGTCTCTGTTGAAGAACCTCTTATTTTAGACGGGTCTTTGGTTTTCCAAATTAAGAATGATCCTGATGGATATCCAAGGTATAATGATCTAAAAAAACCTTTCACCTGTTTGCTGTTCCACACATAACCTCTTTGAAATTCTGGTATTTTATACTCTCCATTATCAATTGAATGAAGTATGTCTGAGATTTTCTTTTCCATTATATATATTCTTTTAAAATTTCTTTAAACTTTTCTTCTGCTTTTAGACTCTCACTCCATGCAGATTTTAAATCAGTAAGTGCTTCCTCTACTGAGGGAAGGTTGTCTTCAATTATTTTCTCTACATACAATGGTATATTGAGGTTGTAATCGTTTTCTTTTAAATCTTCCTTGGACGCTACCTTTACGTAATTCTCAACATCATCGTAGTTATTGAACCATTCAAATATTTGATTTACATGTTCGGGTTCAAGATAACTTTGAGCTCTACCCACGCGTACTTGGTCAGAAGCATCAATAAACAATACTTTGTCTTTTTTGACAGCGTCTTTCTCTTTTTTGAAAACCATTAGACAAGCGGCCAATTGAGTACCATAAAAAAT
>ENA-OQVM01004486-OQVM01004486.1-marine-metagenome-genome-assembly--contig:-NODE-4486-length-14191-cov-3.971376_pt1 | contig 14191 bp, 9 predicted proteins | sample MGYA00237776_ERZ505498 | MGnify/ENA primary metagenome ERZ505498 (study PRJEB26159, sample SAMN06265151) | marine metagenome | isolation source: Helgoland LTER site | place: Germany:Helgoland, sampling... | reverse complement strand
ATCCAAAGGGTTAACCCCCGAGCCTCGATTAAGCACATTTAAGGCGTTTTTGAGGCATATGACAAATGATTTCAAACTTAATATGAAAAGAAAATTTGGCTAAATGCATCCTACTTTGTAGTAGAAAAAATAATGCAGTTTAAATGCGGTTTTTGAATTATCCATGCGAATTTTTAAGGCCGCAGTAGATCTTTTTCAATACCAGCTGACCCACATATAATAGATGACAACCATGGCTCAAACACGATATTTTACTCACTATTATTAGCATTTAACTCTAATTCCAGTGGGGATATCAAGAATAGCGATGCATTCACCATTGCAACTCAAGGCACTCAGCCTACAGAAAGCTTGGGTGACCACCCTTTTTTGTAATAAATTGACACGATTTATGGGATTTGTATCAAGATTACCCTCCTGAGCCCTGGATGAAACAAAAATTAACCCAGTAATACAGGTGAAGTATTGCTATTTTCTTGCTGAAGGGTAATTACGGAGAAGATATTCAATTTCCTGTTAAAAAACATTCAATATATACCAGTTTTCAAAACTATAAAATTTTTAGACACCCCCATTTTTGCCTTGATAGTACTTGGGCTGCGTTATGGCTACAGATTAGATTTTTATGCTAAGAGGGATGCTGATTGATTTGCCTTATTTAAGGCCGGCCATATTTAGTTACCTTCGACACCTTAGTCTCCTTAGTCACCTTAGTCACACCCGTCTATACAGTTTGCTATACCTCGTATAGACGCCCTTATTGTCGACTTGAACATTTACTGTCTGATCGCGAAGCAGATGCAAACCATGAACTAATACTCTCGTATTCGCATGCGGGCAACCCATTAAGCTCTGTCCGTTTTGGACTTACCACTACCTATACTCATTGCTATGCATAGTGATACTGTGGTCACTTTTTTTGTTCTCGCTTGGCAATGGGACAACTAATTCCCTAATTTGGTGAGCAATATTTGGCTCTCACGTTGTAATTTTTGTTCCGCTTCGGAGTTATTATTTTTTTGCGATAGTATTTGTTTCAACAACATTCTGGCTGTTGCTTTATCGCCACCTTGCGCCGTGGCCTGTGCCAGATAATATTTGGTCTCAAGGTTATCAGGCATTTTTTTATTGGCCAGTCTCAGCATCAACTTAGATCTTTCATACTCGCCTTGGTCAAGCAATATTTGTCCCAAAGTATCGACTATCATTGGCGAATCAGGGAAGGCTTCATAAGCCAGTTCTGCATGGATCTGAGCTTGAGAAATCTCTCCCTCTTTATATAGCAACCAAGCAAGATTGTTTTGAGCCAATGCGTTTTCAGGGTTTAACTCTGTTATGACGGTAAAATATGCCTTAGCTTCGGGCAGTTGGTTCCGGTTCAGGTATTCGTTGGCCAACACGTTAAGTACCAGTAGATCATTGGGATACTTTTTAAGCCAGCCGCCCAGTTGCTCTAGAGCTTGTTCATCTTGCCCACTCATAACTAAGGCATTGGCCCACTGGACCAAAACAAAGTTGGTTTCATGGCGTTCGAAAAGTGAGCCAAATAAAGATGCGGCGCTGGCATATTCGCCGCTTTGCAATGCATACTTTGCCTCTAGTTCCGCAACAATGACATCTTCGGGAAAGTTTGCCGTAAGTTTATCTATTATCGGCTTCGCGACTATAAGGTTGTCACTTTTCAATGATAAACGCGCCACCATGATTTGAATTAGCTTGTCTTCGGGTAGGATCTTTAACGCTTTATTGGCAGCGGCAAGTGCTTTATTGGTATCCCCCCTCTTATCAAGTATCAATGCCGTCCAAAAATGATTGGTTGGATCTTCTGATGACAATTCTCCGGCTTGGGTAAATTGCCTCAGGGCAGATTCAGCATTACCGGCTAAATAATAGGCTTGTCCAAGAAGAAGGCGTATTTTAAGCACATTGCCTAAGTCTTTTTCTACCCGTTCGAGCAATCGAATTGCAGAGAGGTAGTCCTTCTCGAGAATGTAGTGCTCTGCCAAACCTATATTTACAGCGACGTCGTTTGGATTTACCTCAGCTGCTTTTTCTAACCAATATATTGACTGAAGATCATTACCCAGCTTTTTTTCCAACAACCACATCTGCTTGATTGCCCTCAGATTGTCAGGCTTAACAACTAATATTTTCTCATAACGAGATTTTGCTGAAACAAAATCATTGTTAAGAATAGCTACGACTGCGAGATTGTGATTGGCATTTTCCTCATTTGGATTTAGCCTTAGCGCTCTTTCGAAAGAAGCAACAGCCGATTTTGTGTTGTTCTGATTGAGGTATAATAATCCCTGAAGCGCATATCCATCAGGTTTGGTATCATCACTGGCTATTAATTCTTTGATAGCAGTTTCAGCCTTTTCCAATTGATTATTTCTTATGTAACTTGATATTAGCGCGGCCTTAAAAACCAAAGAGTCAGGCTCATTTTCTAGTGCATCCGATAAATATTGATTACCCTCTTCATCATTCCCTAGAGAATAGGAAGTGACTGCTAATCCCCATCTACTCGCAGTGTCTGTTGGATCTGCATCGGCGGCCCGCAGATACAGTTGTTTTCGAGCTAATAGGTCTTTTGTATCTGACAGCATATTTGCTGCCTCAACAAAAAGCGAAGCGTCCTCCTCATCTAACTTCTCATTATTGATCCTGCCCAGTGTCGCTGCTGCATCTTGGTGTTGTTTGAGTTTAAGCTGGTTTGCCGCCAATAATTTTAATATGGAGTTGTCCCTGGGATAGACATTGGCTAATTTTTTAGTATAACGAAGGGAAGTTTCAAATTGCTTTAAAAAATACGCCGCCTGTGCTGCAATATAGCTTGATTCGTTATGACTTGGGATAAGATCCAAAACTTTTTTTGCATAAATTAGCGCTGATTCATAATCTTTACTTTGCAATTTTATAAACGCGTAATAATAGTTTGCCTCATGAAACAAAGGAGCACGACTTACTACCTCAGTTAGAATTTTTTCTGCCTGTGAAAATTCTTTTTTCCCAATTAGTGCTTGTACAAGCTTGACTTTAAGACGGAGGTTGGACTGCTGTATATCAACCGATTTCTGATAATAGGACAGTGCATTATCGTAGTCGTTAGCTATATAAAATAGGTCCCCTTGAAGTAATAATCCTTCGAGATGGTTTGGCTTTTCTTCCAATAACACTGCGACCCATTTCTGGGAATTCTGAAGTTGATTGTCTACCCGATAGAATAAGGCCCTTGCATAGATAACTTCCGCCTCTTTCCCCTCCATAAACTGAGGTGTGTTAACTATTTTTTTAGCAGCTTCCTCTTTATTTTGTCTGATATAGGATAATAATCGAATACTTAGCACTAGGTTTTTTTCAGTTTCATTCCAATTTTCTTTGCTCTTCAATACGTCTTCCAACTGCTTAAAACTATCGAGTTGCAGCAATGTATTTGCATAGGATAATATTATCTCTGCGTTTGAAGTGTCCAATCGGTGTGCTCGTTCCAGTTCTTTTTCGGCATCTAAAAACTTTCCTTGTTGGAAATAAATATCGCCTAAAAGTTTTCGTGCTGCAACGTTGTTTTGATCGATCTTTGAAACATTTTTCAATTCAATTATCGCACTTGATAATTCTCCAACTTCATAATGCTGACGGGCTTTATTTAAATAGGCCGCACTATTATCGGAAGGTTTATTGCATCCCCCCAATAAACCGCCGACAAGTATAAATACAGCAACAAACTTTAGTTTTTCTCGAGTCAATATATTAGGTGCCATTTCCGCACGCTCCTTATGTCAATTTATTATCCATACAACCAGTCATGCATCCTCATAAAAATAGAATTTAATGAGGGCGCATGTATTCTACTTGTTACCCTATACCATAGCGTCCTGGTGACACAATGTTATTAGGGTCGAGTTGTTTTTTAATCGCTGTTATTAAATTTTGGTGTTCCTCAGTGAGTTGTTGATAAAACAAATCCCAATGTGCATTGGCCACACGGTAAGGAGGAAAGCCGTCATCAATGCAGTTTTGTAGTGCCATTGCAGTACATTTTTGCGCTCTTGATATTTCATTATCGTTAGTTACGTCAAATATTGGATTACATATAATCGCAATTGAACGGTCATTTATAAAAGAAAGGGTCGCATACAAATGAAAGCCTTGGGCTTCAAATGTCTCTTTCAACATGGACAATAACTGATTAACGCTCTGTCTGTTTGCTGAGCTTGTAGGTGATACCCAAATAAGTCCGCACCCGTCCTTTGCAATATTCAACTTTTCATCAAAGGTGGCAGGAAAACCTTTTGGGTGGAGATGGTAGCTGCCTTTTAAAAAAAGATTGCTCGGCTTCCCGGTATGTATGTCTATCAAGCCCTGTGCAAATTCGAGTTGACTCTTTAGCGTTGTTAGCCAGTTCCTTGGTAGCCGATTTAGCAAAGCCGATACCTTCTTTATCAACTGCGGCTCTAGAAAATTTATTTTCACGTCGCCACTGGCTTTGAGTTGTTTTATCAGCTCTTTTTTATACACCTTAACCATGGCGCGGGTGCCATACAAGGCACCGGACATTACCCATTGGCCGATGCCTAATTTTGTAAGTTGCATATTGATTTCTTCTTCTGGCACGATACCCGTAATTCCTTGCCAGCTAACATTAGAAGATAAAATTCGCATGCTGTTGCCAATATGTATGGTGCTATTAGCAACGCCAAGTGATTTCAAGCGCGATATGGGTTCAATCGCACTGAGAAAGTCCTCGTAACTTTTAAATAGGGCAATGAAAGGAAGAACTTTTTGAGGTCGTGGCATTAACCAAATACACAACTTACTTACGATACCGAAGTTTGATTGGCTAAATAAGCCTTCGATCATGGGACCCGCTGTTCTCTGAGTATGACAGGTGTCAGGTTTATGGACATTGAGTTGATTGTAGGCCAAGGAACCGGTCTGCAAGATCGTACCATTCCCCAGTACTACTTCATAAGAGCATGAATGGCCGAAGCGATCACCGAACGGACTATGGCCAAAGCCGCGTTCAAGAATATTACCCACCACGCTAGAGTGTGTAGACGATCCGGTGCAGTCCATAAATAGTTGTGTATTGGCTAGCGCTTCGCTCAGTTGTTTTTGTGTTACCCCAGGTTCGATAATGGCAAATTTATTGACTTCGTCAATCTGCAATATTTTATTTTTTTTAGATAAATCAATAACAACACTATTATCACAGGAAGGTGTCGCATCCGTGTACCCCCAATTTTTACCACAACTAATGGGCTGTAAGGGCACAGAATATTTATTTGCCTGCTGCACGATAAATTGTATTTGTTTGGTGCTGATTGGGAACAATCTAGCAACGACTGACTTACTAACGCCGGTCGTAGTGGGAGAAAACGTCCCCTGACCATCGGCACTACAATCTATTGTATACCCTTCTTGTTTGGCATGAATTTCAATCGTTTTGTAAAAGCCGATAAAATCACTGACCTTTTTCATCATAGAAATGTCTCCTTATATTTCTGTTTTAGCAGCAGTGACATTGCTTAACGAACAGCAGGGTCCGCAAGCCTAGATATTTCTTTATAACGCCCTCTAAATAACGTCTGCAGATCAAACGCCTGCGCTTTTATACTATCAGCGCAGTGCGCTTCGAAAGGTATTACTTTTGCAAATTCATAGGGGGGAGGAATGACGACAGGGACACAACCAGCATATGTCTTACTGATCTTGTGTTCCAGCACACAATGATAAGCGTACTCACCAAAATCATCGCTTTGCATTTGTTCACGCCTTTCATCTTCCCAACCTAACTCATTGCAATAGGCCTTATGTCTAATCTTGCAAGTATGTCGACGAAGGGCTTTACTATTAGCAAACTGTAAACGGAAATATCGATGAAAATTTTCAGATAATGAGGTAGATGTCGGTTTCTTTGACTGGCTTTGCCGATCATTACTTTTCTTAGTGCTGGCCATAGGGGATCCACTTATAACAAATATTCATGATTTCGAAGATAAATATCAATAATAGTTATTTACAGTAGTGACCACTGTATTGGATTGCTTTGTTAACAAAACCCCCCAACACACACCAAATTATTTACATCTCCGTCTATAAGATATAATAATCAAATACTGACCTTAAAAGATGAAACAATAAATTGCAAGCCCTCCATCTGTTCAAGCACAGCAATTCTCGGTGAAATAAATCAATGGCCTGTCGTCAGCTTTTTACCTCTGCGTTCTTAGCGCCTCTGCGAGAGAAAAAGTTAGTCTATTCATTTCACTGGTATAATTAAAAAAAATCTCGCAGAGGCACAATAACGTAGAGAAAACATAACGTAGCGGCTATTTCATTAAGACTCACTCACCCCCTTCACTTAACACACCATGCTTCTAATCTAAGAAAACTCCCTCATTATAGGGATGTAAGATCCAGTATCGACACACTAAAAGCGCAAATTTACAGGGCCTATTGCGGTGAGTGATAGTTAAATTCTCTACTGGATCGTCAAAAAACTTTACACATTAAGTTAGCCAAAAATAGTTGAATCATTCAAATAATATATATTTATTTATTAATCAATCACTTAATCAAATATAGGAGTTTTTTGGCATGAACTGTGCTTATAATTTTACGTAGGTTAGTAGTCGTAGGGGTAATAATACTGCCGCAGCTTTTGTAGGTCAGTAGTAGGTGTAATAATAATGACCCGGCTTTTAAAATTTTAGTTTTCGGAGATTTAAAAAATGAAAAAATTTGCAAGAAATTCACTGACGTTAGCGACGCTGGCAGTGATGGCTTCGGGGTTCGCTGGTGTGGCACAAGCAGGCTCACTGGCTTACTCTAACCTAAACGTACTAGGCCTCAAATTTGTTGACTCAAATGGGGTTATATTTGATGCTACGCCAGGTAGTGGGAACATCATTGTGGGAGGTATCCTGCTCGGCACAACTAATGATGCAAATTTGTTTAGCGTCCCGGGCAGCAATATCAACAACACTTTCGGCGTGCAAGCTTGTCAAGGTCCTGCTTGTGGTGGGGTGAGTGGTTATACTGAACAAGCGCCTATTGGCACACAGCACTTCGCTCGCGCGCTTTCCGACCTAAGCGGTACCATAGTAGATGGGCTTGGTCAGGGTGCAGGTGGTGCGACGGCGCAAACAGTGGGTGAAACCCAGTTAATTAAAAACGACCAAGCTATTGCCAATTCCAACATTCAATTGAATGCGGGTTTCGACTTCACACTGGCAGGCGCTGGGGTCGTTGGTTTTACATTCGATACTACTGGTGGCTTGCATGCAATGCAAAATCCAGAAAACAATGTGCCACCATCTAACGCCCAGGCGTCAGTGAACCTTACCATCACCATTATCGATAATGACAACAATGGTGATATAGTATTCTCTTGGTCTCCTGACGGTAAAATTAATAATGCTACGTTTGCCAATGATAGTGTGGATGGCGCTAACCTAAACGATACCTTGCCCGCTACATTTGCAGGTAACGACTTCACACGAAATTTAGGAGGTGCTTTCAGTGCCACAAGTTTAGGCGCGCTGACTGCCGGCGTAAGCTACAGCTTAGCTATCAACCACACCAGTGATGTTCAGGCAGTAAAAGAGGTACCAGAGCCAGGTTCACTTGCCTTGCTTGGACTAGGATTACTCGGTTTGGGTGCTAGAAAATTTCGCCGCTCCTAATATGCACGTTATATCCTGTCTATGTAACTGAGGTCATAAGTTGTTAAACTCTGTAAAGTAGAGTTAATTTGAACGAGTTGAATAAGTTGGATGTGTGTAGTCGACTTATTCATTATTAAAGGATATGGAGGTTAAGGATTTTGAAATACCTTGTCGTGCCTCCGCTGTCACTTGCAAACTCTCCTGCAGGCCTTATTAGCACCAATAAACAAGCAATACCGACTGTAAAAAGTTCATCGCAGTGCATTTTGTTATGCCCTACGACCTATGATGCGCAGCTCTGAATTTGATGCAAGCGACTTCATAGATGCCTTTGTGTGCACTACACATCATCTAAAAACTCTACTAAACGGCATCAGAACTACTGCTCAATGTGTAGTATGAAGGGAGTGATGGAATGATATTGGCCAAACGCAAAGTGTTGTTTGAAGCGGCTAAAACGGTAAACGCCTTACGATGCTCAAAAGAAGTAAAAAACTGCCACCCAATCGCCCCGATCACTCTATACCCAAAAGCATTGGAAATGCAGGTAGGCGGTAAGTACGCGAGCCCCCTTGAGCATAGATCCACTTTGTGATTGGGGCGAGCGAACGCAGCCAACAAAGCTGCAGTTTCAAGGATAACGGGTATAAATCTAGATGGTGTGCGGAAGAAGGCGGCATAAAACTAACTAAGGGGTACAACTATCTTGAAAAACATCGGCAGTATCAATAATGTGTCGATATTTTTTACAGTTAGTATGTCGACGTCGACAATGATTATTAACGGGCTTGTACCTGAAAATAAAGTTGAAAATCGTGTCAATATGCCTTTGGTGACTGTTACGAAGAGAAGTGGCTGACTATCGCTCTTTCATTGAAATGAAAAAGAGGTGAAATAGAAAACTTTAGCTAAATAATATATTAGAATTTATGTAAAATTATATTCTGTATTACCTATACTCATTAATGACAATTGATAACGACATTATGGCAGAAAAAATTAGCACACAAGCTAAATTTTATTTTGGCAGAGCTTAAAAGAGTTCAACCAAAAGCTTGAATTATACGGCTCGAATGTCAAAGGTAGTCGATTGTTAAACATAGGACTTTAGGCAAAAGGGATTTGTTCTTGGCTTAGGGAAGCCATTGTGTTGCCCTTAAGATTAGACGCATATGTCACATTGAAAAGGTGAAACTATGAACTTAAAAATCGATATAATTCCCTATACAGAATTTGATTATGATGAATATTTAACCAAGTACATTCATACTTCGACGCCCGTTGTGATTAGAGGTGTATTCACCTTTGATGAAGAAAAAGTCACGCCTGAGTATGTTAAGAAGAAATTTTCAGATGTAAATAAGAAAGAAATTGGCTGGTTTGATTCGAACTTAGTAGACGATGACATTATCGCGATCCCCGACTTTGTTAAAAAAATAATGAATCGAGATGAATTTGCAGTAAGAGAGACACCTATGCGAGTATTCATGCAACCTGGTGGACATATTACCTTACCTCACTATGACGGGAATAGTTTACATGGTCTAAACCAGCAGCTACTTGGCGAAAAACGCTGGATTATCACCTCTCCTAATACGCCTCTGCCCTGCACACCTTTTATGTTCACAGCCCTTGTTGGAACAGATTTTCATTATGATCCTGAACAATATGACTTTTATGATTTTGTCACTAAACCCGGAGATATTGTATTTGTCCCCAGATACAATATGCATGAAGTCCATTCACTCGGTAAGGTAAACTGTAACGCTAATTGGGTATTCACCCCTAAAATACCTGATGAGTCGACAATTTTAGGTAAACGTGAAGTTGAAATCGTTAAGCTACGAAAGTCATGGCCTATTGTGAACAAAGCCTTTTTCCCAGATGAATTTTCTAATTATGGTGGCCAAGGAGAAGAGCTTATCGCTGCTTATAGTGATAACGTTAGTATGTTTAGAATGATAAAGCGCTTCTTAATAGAACTGACTGGCTACCCTCGATTATTCATGCTTGGGCCGCAACTTAAAAAGCGTGTTAATGAGTTTTCCAAAAATAACTTCAATGTCTGAGTGTAAAATTTTACTTGGAATGTAGACAAGTTAAGTTTTGTGGTGAGGCTTGATAGCGGTTGCATTCGTCGAAAGGCGATTAATCACCTATTGAATATGAACATTCCTTTAGAAAAGTGTCAGGTTGGACTTGAAGTGTCTGCTTTGAACGAACTCGTCCCTGCACTTCATTACTGGCACTATTTGATAGTTCAATTGTGGCACTTTTAAGCTTGTTTGCAAATGAAAGGGCTGTGTGTGTAGCCTCTTTTCCTACTGTAATTTGCACCTTTTCTATCCACTTTTTAAGCATGATTGTTTCCCATTTTTTAGTATGCTCAGAATAAAAAAGCCTCCCATGTTGCAACAACTCGCAAACCATCTTAATTCAGCCAAAAACCTTTGCACCCTGGCTGTATTGTTTGCCATGCAAAGTCTTGTTTATTAGGTTCAACTCGTTGTTTAACCCACTTAAGCGTCTCAGGTACGCGAGTTATCTAGATAGTAGGTTGCATCGAGCAACGTATCTTGCACATAAATGCTGAATCTGCGATCACTACTATATATGAGCTTTCTTCTAGCGTTCCTCTAAATAGAATGATCCGGGCTAAGGTTTAATGAAAAATAGTTTTATCCTAACTATTACCATTGAGACTTCTAACCAAGTGAGTTAGCTGGGCCATTGACAGTAAGGGATAGCATTATTTGCTTTAAGTTATGACAATGCTATTTTGAATGTCCATTCATAGGCAATGGGGGCAACTTTTCATTGTTACTGTCATTATCTTTAACGTCATAATCATCACTGAGTTTCGACTTGAGGATTAATATCAGCTAAAAAATTACTAATAACATCTATTTTTGCACGCCCAACCGTTGACATCATCGCACCAACTTGGCGATTGAATTTCTCAATACCAAACTCCTCAAAGCCCATAAAATGAAGTTTTCCAAAGCCCAGCCATGGTCTGTGAGAGAATTCCTGCGACTCCTTCACATCCGGCGATATCGACTTCTTTGCTTGTTAATGTGACTTATTCAGTAGACTAGCCTGTGTTCCGTGAAAAATTCTTGTTGTAGTCAAATTTTTCAGTCATAGGATACTTCTGTTGATTACTGGCTGTTAATATTTAGTATATAAATTGTTCAAACTAAACGGGGTTTGCTTGTGGCGGTGGTTTACAGAGCTAGTATTAATAAGGGTAAAGTACTAACTGTTGCGCTAACTGCTTTTCAAGTAATTGGTACAACTCAAGCACTTCGGGGTTTAAATTTCCGGTAAAATCTTTGCGTTCCAGAAAAAATAGGGCACGTACTCCGTGATAGTCCATGTCTTCGCCACATTGTTGAAAATGTAAACCTAGACGCCTTAGCCGTTTGTTGAGCCGGGGCTCTACCACCACAAACATATGGCTGTGATTACACATATTCACCATGGCAATAACGCCTAAATATAAACCAATCGCTATATTGGGAAAATTTCGTCTTTCTTGTTCGGAAAATATATCGCCTCCCAAAGATTCATTTAAGACAAAGGGTTGGTTATTTTCACTTACACGGCGTCTAAACTGGTTTGGCACAGATAATCTGGAAATTTCACCGAAACTGCCCCGTTTGATAGTATCAGGATCAACAATGTCCCGATTTAAGCTTTCTGCGCAATGCAATTCAAACGGTAGTTTGCTGTCGGGCTTTGAGCTGGGTGGGATGACCAGCCTTGCGGTCCCAGCAAACTTTCCAGTTCTTTTATGCACGAGCAATATAGAAAAGGCATAGGGATCGCATTCATCAATCTCCATTCCATTTGGGCTGATGGGTTCCCATCCCAACTCTTGTGCATAAACAGTATGGCGAATTTTGTATGATTCATTTTTTAAGTCTTGTGTATCTGCTAACTTAATCTCAAAAAACTCGTCGAAATTTTCAGCCAATGATGCCGCCATTACTCCCTTCTCCAATATATTACTTGTGTAACAATGAACACGATAACTTCTGACGAACAGAACATCACCACTTTTTTACTGTCAAATATAACGATATTGTTCATTGTTTTAACTATAGCGTGAGCAGTATTGCGCATGCCATTCTCTTATTTACTTACACTTTTACTTTCACTTTCACTTTCACTTTTACTTTAACCTTAGTTGAGTTTGATAAAGCCGTCTAGACTCCTAGGTACAAACTGCCATGTTGTATTAGCCTGCCCAGTAGAAGCCTTCTTTTTGTCGGATAATGATATTGAAGACAACAGGTGACGAATTGGTCATATCCACCACAACAGTGTTGCCAGTTATTTTGCATGAAACAGCTCACGAGACATGTGCATCCACAGATGTGCTTATAAAGATAATCACATATTGCACTAAGGAGTCGATTTTTTATGGTTCTTTCAGGGGCAGAGACGTTCATTTACCAAAAAAGAAACAGATCATCTCAACACTTTTGAGACAAAAATATGACCACTAAACCAGGTATTCAGTCAGCATTCACTCGAAGACTAGGCTTTGACATGGGTGACGTGGGTCATATCTTAAAGCGTTTAACCACCCTTAATTTTTTTGGTAACATTAATACACATACAACACGGCTTGCATCTTTGTAATTTTTTACATATTAAAGAATGGGCAAAACTTTACTTCGCCCTTTAAAACCTTTCCGCTCTGAACATCATAATCTATTCAATTGCTTTACCAAACTTAACTTTATTACCTACATTTTGTAAACATTCAACGATATATTTAAAGACAATTCACCCTGGCACTTATTAAGAACACGTTTATACCCTATAATTCAGCGCTCAAAATAGGGTGTAGTAGCAAACGGGCGATAAAGTGAAAAACGTAGATGTAATAGTATTAGGCGCCGGTGCTGCTGGCTTATTTTGCGCAGCTCAAGCAGGTAAACGTGGCCGTAAAGTGGTGGTGCTCGACCATGCAAAACGCTTAGGGGGAAAGATCCTAATGTCTGGCGGAGGTCGCTGTAACTTCACTAACATGTACGCCAGTCATGAAAATTTTCTATGCGACAATCCGCATTTCTGCAAATCTGCTTTAAGCCGTTATACCCAGTGGGACTTTATTGGTTTGGTTGCCGAATACGGTATTGCTTATCATGAAAAAACCCTAGGCCAGTTGTTCTGTGACGACAGCGCCAAAGACATCTTAAACATGCTGCTATCCGAGTGCGATAAGTCAGGTGTTACTGTGACGAATCAGTGCGAAATACTCTCCGTTAAAAAAACTGACTCTGGATATGTACTGGATACAGCAAAAGGTGAATATCAATGCGAGTCCCTCGTCATAGCCACAGGTGGGTTGTCTATGCCGAAACTTGGGGCAAGCCCTTTTGGATACAAAGTGGCAGAGCAGTTTGGCTTAAGTGTCAGACCTACACGAGCAGGCTTAGTGCCCTTCACTTTGCACGAACAAGATAAAAAGGTGTTAGCTGAGCTGAGTGGCATTTCGTTAGTTGCGAACGCTAGCTGCAACAATACTCACTTTAACGAAAGTATCCTGTTTACGCATCGCGGCTTAAGTGGCCCAGCAGTATTACAAATATCTTCATTTTGGGAGCCAGGCCAAGCGGTTGAATTCGACTTATTTCCCAATGGCGATTTATTGGCTGATTTAGAGCAAGCGTTACAAAGTCAGCCAGATGTACAGCTAAGCACAGCCCTAGCTAATCATTACCCTAAACGTTATGTACTAGCGGCGCTGCCTTACTTGGGCATTGAAAATAAGCCCCTCAAACAATACCAAGGTAAACAACTAGAACAAGCAGCTCAGGCTTTTCACCAGTGGCAACTTAAACCCAATGGCACCGAAGGTTATCGCACAGCAGAAGTGACCCTAGGCGGCGTAGACACCGACCAACTCTCATCCAAAACCATGATGGCAAAAGAGGTTGAAGGGCTGTATTTTATTGGTGAAGTCGTAGATGTGACAGGTTGGTTAGGCGGCTATAATTTTCAATGGGCTTGGTCAAGCGGCTGGGTAGCTGGGCAGGTGGTGTAATTTGTTTTATTGGATGGTAAATGGAGACAATTTGATACACACATACCCTTTTTACCCGCAAGATAACTGAATATATTTTTGAACATAAATGGAGACAATTGGACTTCTCTTAGTCTTATAGACAAAGTATATTTGAATTTTCTTCTTCGAGCGTTGGTTTTAGTTTAATGCTTTCACAATGTTTTTATACACAGGAATCACCTGCACTAGTAATTGACTGGACTTATTGATTTTCAAAATAAAAAGCTTTGTCAATTTCGACCAAATCATAATCTGCAAATTCCAACTGATCTTCCCCCAATTTTATAGACACTTAGCTTGCCTGTGAATACATGATTTCATATTCATCTGGAGACACATGGCCAAGATGGCTATGCAGTCGAGTTCGATTGTAAAACACTTCTATGTAATCAAACAAATCTGCTTTGGCTTCACTTCGGGTTGCGTACACTTTTCG
>ENA-OQVM01004485-OQVM01004485.1-marine-metagenome-genome-assembly--contig:-NODE-4485-length-14194-cov-7.457392_pt1 | contig 14194 bp, 12 predicted proteins | sample MGYA00237776_ERZ505498 | MGnify/ENA primary metagenome ERZ505498 (study PRJEB26159, sample SAMN06265151) | marine metagenome | isolation source: Helgoland LTER site | place: Germany:Helgoland, sampling... | reverse complement strand
TGCTTTCTTTATTTCAGTAGATTTTCTGATAAATAAACTTGCTTCTTTCATCTCTTCTATATCTTTTTTTAATACTTTCAGATCAGATTCAACTCTTTTCAGTATTGATTGATTGATTAACACCTGGTGTTGAGGTGTTGTGTGTTCATGGATAATTGGCATTATATTTATACTTAAGATTCTTTTTTTATTCTGTTGATTTCTATTTTAGGGAAATATTTGAATTCTTGATATTTCTTCTTATCTTTCCTTGAACTTAAATCAGCGACTTGTTGATAAGTAAGTCCTAAGTCATTAGCGATATCTTTTAGACAATTATAATTATCATCATGAAGGATATTATTTTCATCATGATAAATTTTACAGTTGAACATTATGTTTCAGTTAACTTAATATATATTTATTCTTTTAAGTAGATTGTTCAATCAACAGGAATTGATTGGACTAACATACAATTCTTTAAAATACCGCGAGGATTAATTAGACCATGAAACCAGTTAGATATTATTGATGGTTCAATTTTAATGACATAAGATAAATCTCTTATTGTCTTGAACTCCATGATCTTAAATATTTCTTTTTTATTATCATCTTCAAATAGATAAAGCACCCAACCAGATCTTTTCATTATATCTTAATATTAGATAATTATTTTAAAATTTAAATTAGCGAAGCATACAAGGTTTATTTATTCGGGACCATGGTCACGTCAAAAGTATAACAATACTGACCTAGATCGTTGCCATTAACACCAAGACCCTGAGACGTTAAATAACACGTTTCATCATTAAGAGGATAATTATGAGTAATTGTAAGAACCTTGCCGAATGGATTACCACATAATAGAGGATCGCTATTGGATGTACCCTCCCAACTAGCACACCTACCACTAGCGCCAAGATCAACAGCACCATTACCATCGCCTACACTAACTATTTTTACAAACATTAATTCTCGGTATCCACCAATTCTTGATTGACCCAGTCGATCATTAGGGACGGCGCCAGCGACCGCCCCACCATTAGTAATTGTTGTTGTCTGTGATGACGGGACATCTAACTGAATGTCTAGACAAGACAGTTTCGCAAACTGACGCGCAGCACCAGGGACACCAACTGACCATACTGGGTCAGCAGTGCCACCAGCCGTCGCCGCAGAAAAACCATTACACTTAATTAAGGCACTATTGTATTCATTAGAATTACCGAAAAAGGTCGGCACCGGTAACTCTACTTGATAATTACCTTCTCTCGGGCGCACACCAGGCGCATTGATAGCGATTGATACCCTGAATTTAAGACGTTCTTCATCAATTGCTACAACATTAACCACATTAGTCCCTTTCATTGCCATTAGTATATATTAGTCTATTAGATTTTTTATTTTGTTAAATATTGGAGCAAACTCATCTTTAGCAATTTCAAAGCTTTTAAGATGAGTTACAGTAGGAGACGAAGTAGAATATTTTTGTTCGTATAATATAGAACTTAATCTCCCATAAGCTGTTGGAACTTGCTGAATATCAAGCTTACTTTTCAACGAATTTCCGTATAAACTTGTATTGATAGATTTTATTTTAGAATCTGTATTAAAAATTAGTTTAGATAGTTCATCATAAGGAGCTTCAACTAGCTTAATTGCTTGTTTAAAATATTTAATTTTATTAGAAGCTTCTCCTAACATTTTTGCAGCAGAGAGCATATCGCCTTCTAGACTTGAAACTTTTCTTTGAAATAATACCTTCTCAGCTCTATCTAAAGCAGGCATGGAAGTGTTATTTAGTGCTAAGACATTAAAAAAAACTGGATTAGATAATTTCTTAAATGTCGAGCCATTGAATAAATCCATCTCAATAGAATATTTTCCAGGATTAACTAAAGTTCCCTCAGAAACACCAGCAAAAGGATTGTAAAAACTAGATTTAGCGAAACTAACAGGTACTTTTTCTTCATAACGAAGATCCCATTGAAAACGTTGAATACCCAATTTTGGGGATTTAAAAACTTTTTTAATAACTAATCCATCAGAGTCTTTGATTGTAAAAATTAACTTGTTTTTATATTCATTCGATTCAATATACAAATCTTCATAAGAAGGATAACTTACATCTTTATTGTTTTTAATTAATTCTTTTTCACCTTTTTGTCTTTTAGATTTCAATGAACTAAAATTATCATTATGGTAATATGTAATCATTGCTACCGGACCTAAATTTGTAGCTGAGTAAAAGTTGTCACCCTGAAAAGCTTTTCCTGGAAGTCCTAAAGGCATACTTTTTTCCCACATCAAAGGGTCTCTTACATTAAAGATATTAGAATTCGTAGTAGAGTAATAATCTTCAATTGATCTTAATGAGGAATAATCATCTAACACGTAAAAACCTCTTCCGAAAGTTCCAAGCACTAAATCATTTTCTCTTTCTTGTATTGCTATATCTCTAACTGCAATAGTAGGTAATCCATTACCTAGTTCTTTCCATCTCTGTCCAGAATTAGGTGAAAAGAATACTCCAAATTCAGTTCCACAAAATATCAGATCTTTATTAATATGATCCTCTTCAATTGAATATACACTACCTCTTTGAGGAAGGTTGTTTGAAATTGATTTCCAGGTTTTACCTTGATCTAAGGATTTATAAATATAAGGTTTAAAATCTCCAAATTTATGGTGATTAAATGCGACATACATTACATTTATGTCATGTTTAGATAAATAAATACTATTAGTATAGGAGAAGTTTGGGACACCTTTAATATTATCAATTTCAGTCCAATTTTGACCACCATTTTTTGTAATTTGAATTAGACCATCATCGGTTCCAACTGCAATAAAATTAGGGTCTAAAGGAGATTCTGACAATGATACAATTGTTCCATAAGGAGATGTTGATCCATTTTTGGCTACTGCATCCATACTTAAGACCCTATCATAAACTTTAAGTTCGTTTCTATTAATTTTTCTAGAAAGATCATCACTTATAACCTCCCAGCTGTTTCCATAATCATCAGATCTAAAGACTTTGTTTGCGGCAAAATATAATCTCCCACTTTTGTGTTTGCTTACAGCTAATGGAGCATCCCAATTCCATTTATAATCTAATTCACCTTTTCTTGCAATTGGCTTAATTCCCACTTCCTCTCCACTTAATTTATCATATCTAACTAACCACCCATATTGTGACTGTGCATAAACAATATTTGGGTTATCCGGATCAACTTGAGATTCAAACCCGTCTCCTCCATGAGTAATAAACCAATCTTGATTAGTTATCCCGTGAGCAGTTTTGACTCTTGAAGGACCACCCATACTAAAATTATCTTGAGTTCCACCATAAATATTATAAAATGGTTCAGCATTATCTACTGCTACTTTATAAAATTGAGTCACTGGTAGGTTTTCTTTAAAGTCCCAGTTTTTTGCATTATCAAACGTTTCATAAATACCACCATCACAACCCACTAACCAATGAGAATTATTGTTAGGATTAATCCACATAGCATGATTATCAACATGTTTGAAATCTTCTCCAACATTTTTAAAGGTTTTACCTCCATCATGAGTAACTGCCATCCATGTATCCATCGTGTAAACAACGTCTTGATTAACAGGGTCGGCAAATATCTCTTGATAATAATTACCACTTGTAACCTTGCTGCTTTGTTTTATCCAACTCTCCCCCCTGTTGGTTGATTTGTAAAAACCACCCTTTCTTTCAGCAGCCTCTACAATAGCATAAATTATTTCTGGATTTGCATCAGAAATATCCATCCCAATTCTTCCAATTTCAACACTTGGTAGACCTTTATTTATTTCTTTCCATGTTATACCACCATCAACTGATTTATGCAAACCAGATCCTGGGCCACCTCCAACATAAGTGTAAACATGTCTTCTTCTTTGATGACTTGCAGCATATAAAACATTTGGATTTCTAGGATCCATGTGTATCTCGTTAAAGCCTGTATGTTCGTCAATATATAGTATTTTATTCCAGGTATTTCCACCATCTTCAGTTTTATAAATACCTCTATCTCCACCTTTACTCCATAATGGTCCATATGCTGAAACATAGACTATATCAGAATTTTCAGGGTGCACTAAAATATTACCAATATGTTCAGAGTTTTTAAGCCCCATATTATTCCAAGACTTACCACCATCAAGAGATTTATAGACTCCATCTCCATATGCCACAGATCTTTGATTGTTGTTTTCTCCAGTGCCAACCCAAACAATATTGGTATTATTTGGATCAATCGTAACGCAACCAATGGAATATGATGATTCATTATCGAATACAGGAGTATAATCCAAGCCCCAATTTGAAGTTTTCCATACACCTCCAGATGAAACAGCCACATAGTATTCGAATGATTTTTCAGGGTTAATTGCTAAATCTGAAATTCTCCCCGAAGTTAAAGATGGACCTACACTTCTCCATTTAAGGCCATTCAAACTAATTTTATCTAAAGGATCACTTTGAGTTTTATTTTTGTCTTTGTTGCTAAAAGAATTATTTGAGTAAATGAATAATATAACTGCTATATATATAAGTTTTTTCATGACGTAAAATTTAATTTTCACAGCAATTTAAGAAATATTACATAATGTTAAATAATTTATAAAAAATTATATTTAGATAAAATCTTACATAGTAATGATATAATATATTTTATATTTGTTTTTCTAATTTTTTTGCGTACGTGGCGGAATTGGTAGACGCGTTAGGTTGAGGGCCTAATGACTTATTTAGTTGTGGAAGTTCGAGTCTTCTCGTACGCACAGAATATATTTTATGAAAAAAAGTATTTCAATTATTGGCTCTGGTTTTTCTTCTTTATCTGCCGCATGTTATCTAGCAAAAATGGGGCATAATGTTGAGGTTTTTGAAAAAAATGATGATTTTGGTGGTAGAGCAAGACAATTTAAAGAAGATGGGTTTACTTTTGACATGGGTCCTAGTTGGTACTGGATGCCCGATGTCTTCGAAAGGTTTTTTAAAGATTTTGATTTCAAAGTAGAAGATTTTTATTCTCTAAAAAAGTTAAATCCTGCATACAACGTATATTTTGGTAAAAATGATTTCATAGCAATTCCAGATTCTTTAGATAAGATATATAAAGTTTTCGAAAATGAAGAAAAAGGAAGTTCAAAAAAACTTAAAAAGTTTATTTCCAGAGCAAAAGATAATTATAAAATAGCTGTAACAGACATGTTATATAAAATGCCTGGTTTATCTCCATTAGAGCTGATATCATTCGATACTATTAGAAGAGTAGGGTATTTTTTTAGCAATATAAAAAAGGAGGTACATAAAGACTTTAAAAACCCTAAACTTAGATCAATTTTAGAGTTTCCTGTTTTGTTTTTGGGTGCTGAATCCTCAAATACTCCAGCTTTTTATAATTTTATGAATTATGCAGATTTTGGTTTAGGTACTTGGCAACCAACAAATGGATTTTTTGATGTAGTAAATGCTATGATTAGCGTTGGAAAGAAACTTGGAGTGAAATATCATAATAATTCTAATATAGATGAGATAATAACTAATAAAAATTATGCAACTGGAATTAAGGTGAAAGGTAAAATAATAAATTCTGATATAGTATTATCAGGTGCTGATTATAATCATACTGAAAAACTTCTACCCAAAAATTTAAGACAATATTCTGAAAAATATTGGTCAAAAAGAGTTCTAGCTCCTTCATCTCTATTATTTTATCTTGGTTTTGATAAAAAATTAAATAATCTAGCTCATCATAATCTATTTTTTGATACTGATTTTAATTTACACTCCAAAGAAATTTATAAAGAACCAAAATGGCCATCTGAGCCTTTATTTTATGCTAACTTTACTTCTATTACCAATGAACATACAGCACCTAAAGGATGTGAAAATGGTTTCATTTTAATTCCTTTAGCACCAGGATTAAATGATACTCAAAAATTAAGAGACAAATATTTTGATATGGTTATAGATAGAATTGAGTCAATAACTGAGCAAAAAATCAAAGAAAGTATTATTTTTAAAAAATCTTTTTGTGTTAATGATTTTATTGATGAGTATAATTCATACAAAGGAAATGCTTATGGGTTAGCAAATACACTTCTCCAAACTTCATTTCTAAGGCCTAAATTAAAAAGTAAATTAGTTAAAAATATGTATTTTACAGGTCAATTATCTGTTCCAGGTCCAGGCGTACCACCAGCAATAGTTTCAGGAAAACTTGTTGCTGATTTGATAAATAATAAATAAATTGTATTAGCTTTAACCAAATTAATTTTTTTATGAAAACTATTTTTGATGATGTCTCAAATGATTGTAGTAAGATTGTAACAAAAACTTACAGCACTTCATTTTCATTAGCCACAAAAATGTTGTCTAAAGGAATCCGTCAACATATATATAACATATATGGATTCGTAAGATTTGCTGATGAAATTGTAGACTCTTTTCATGATTATGATAAGGAAGCGTTATTTAAAGACTTCTCATCTGATTTAGAGAAATCTCTTAAAAATAAAATTCATTTAAATCCAATTCTAAACTCTTTTCAAGCCACCTACCACAAGTTTAATATAGATAAAGATCTTGTTGATTCTTTTATGAGCAGTATGAAAAAAGATTTATACAAAACAAAGTATTTATCAAATCAAGAATACGAGGATTATATATATGGATCTGCAGATGTGGTTGGACTAATGTGTTTAAAAGTCTTTGTAAATGGAGATTCAAAAAAATATGAAGAACTAAAGTCTTTTGCTATGAGACTAGGTTCTGCATTTCAAAAAGTTAATTTTTTGAGAGATTTGAAAGATGACTTCGAAGTCTTAAATCGAACATATTTCCCAAATACTGATTTAAACCAACTAGATGAAGAATCAAAAATTAAGATTATTGACGAGATTGAAGGGGATTTTAAAGAAGGATTAAATGGAATAAAAAAACTACCAATTGAAGCAAAATTTGGTGTTTTCATGGCTTACAGATATTACAGTCAACTATTAAAAAAACTAAAAAAAACTCCGGCATTAGAAATAAAGAATACTAGAATAAGAGTACCTAATTATAAAAAAATTGAACTACTCACTAGAAGTTATGTTAAATACCAACTTAATCTATTATAAACTATTATGAATATAATCTTTTGGCTAATTACATTTTTTGTCACATTTTTTATTATGGAATTTATGGCATGGTTTACACACAAATATATAATGCACGGATTCCTTTGGAGTGTACACAAAGATCATCATCACAAGAATCATGATAGTTGGTTTGAGAGAAATGATTTATTTTTTATTTTTTATGCCGTAGTTAGTATGGGCTGTTTTTACCTTTGGAGTTATGAAGGTTTCTGGTATGGGTTGCCTATTGGTTTTGGAATAATGGCATATGGAGCATCATATTTTATTGTTCATGATATTTTTATTCATCAAAGATTTAAGTTTTTCAAAAAAGCAAATAACTGGTATGCTAAAGGAGTTAGAAGAGCACATAAAATACATCATAAGAATATCGGAAAAGAAAAAGGAGAATGTTTTGGAATGTTAGTTGTTCCCTTCAAATATTTTAAATAATAGTAATGTGAAATACGATTATATTATTGCTGGGTCTGGTTGTTCAGGATTAAGTCTATTGTACAAAATACTTCAAACTCCTTCATTACAAAAAAAATCTATTTTAGTCATTGATAAGAATCAGAAAAAAAACAATGATAGAACATGGTGTTTTTGGGAAAAAAACCCTGGCTCATTTGAGTCTATTGTGTATGCTAGATGGAATACTTTAGAATTTATTTCAGATGATATCAATAAGAAAGTAGACTTAGGTCCATATACTTATAAAATGATTCAAGGAATTCATTTTTATAATTTTGTTCTTGAATATGCTAAAAAATTTAAAAATGTTGTATTCATACAAGAATCCATAATTGATATAGATTCAATATTTAATGAAGCTAAAGTGATTACAAAAAAAAATACTTACACTGGAAAGTATGTATTTAATTCTACAAATTTATTTAATCCAAAGATTAACAAACAAAATTCTTTATTACAGCACTTTAAAGGCTGGAATATAAAAACAGCTGACCCCGCTTTCAACTCAAAAGTTGGTAAACTTATGGACTTTAGTGTTTCACAAGAAAATGGTACAACATTTATGTATGTTTTACCGACTTCTTCTACAAATGCATTAGTGGAATATACATTATTTAGTCCAAGCCCTCTTAAGCAAGAAAAATATATTAAGGAGTTAAAAAAATACATAAAAGAGGTACTAAAAATTGAGAAATACACTATTGAACATGAAGAATTTGGAATTATTCCGATGTCCTTAGCAAAGTTTGAACAAAACCCTAAACCAAATGTTATTAATCTTGGAACATCAGGGGGATATACTAAAGCTAGTTCGGGATATACATTTCAGTTTATACAAAAAAATGTTTTGGATATAGTAAAAAATCTAAAAGCTGGAAAAAGTCCTGTACAAAATCTATCTTTTAAAAATAAAATTTATCGTTGGTATGACAGAACACTTATTAATGTATTATTAACAAAAAAATTGACTGGAAAAGAAATTTTTACAATTATGTTTAAGAAAAATTCAGCACATAAAATTCTGGCATTTTTGGGAAATGAAAGTACTATTACTGAAGATATTTTAATTATGAAAAATTTTCCAAAAATACCATTCCTATTAGCAGGTATAAAAAGTTTAAAGTAAAAAGGTATAAATGATATATAAACTACATCTTGTGTAAATTATTTTTTTAACCAGTTACTATAAAATTCACAATCCTTATACTCATTAGCGATTTTAATATACGTGTCATCAATTTTGGTATTTTGCCATTTCTCAATTTCCTTTAATTTTTTATTTTGAAGTGCTAAGGCTTGAATTTTTATATAATCAGTTGCAAAATTAGCTTCGTGCTCATCAACTCGATCTGTTACAGTTAAAATTTTAAATTTAACAGGGTTTAATCTATCTTCATCTCTCAAAACTATACTCACATCACCGTCTTTTAATTTTTCTATTTGTGAATACAATTCAGGATCCATTTTTGTTAATTCAAAATTAAAGTCCTGAGTTTCTGGATTTATTAACTTACCCCCCTCAAATTTAGTTTCAATTTCATCGCTAATTTCTAAAGCCACTTCAGCAAATGTCAAATCACCTGACAATATAGTATTTCTAGCATCTTCCAGTTTTTTTGCTGCTTCTGCTATATCAAAAGGTTTTAGTTTAGGTCTTAACAAAATATATCTTACATCATATTCTTGGCCTCTAATTTTATCTAATATTATAATGAAATATCCAAAATCTGATTCAAATGGATCAGAAATCTCTCCTTCTCTTAAAGAAAAAACTGTTTCTACAAAATTTCTATCAAACTGACCTCTTTGTTTTTTTCTATTTAAGGTTAATTTACCTCCACTTCGTCTAGAAACTAAATCATCACTATATAGAACAACCTTTGTAGTAAAATTAGCTCCGTTATCTTCAACATCTGCTTTAAATTCTTTTAATCTATCAATAACTTTTTTCTTTTCTTCTTCGGTTGTCTCAGGGATAACAACTATTTGAGCAACTTTTAACTCAGTTCCAAAAAATGGTCTATCATTTTTGGGAATTGAATTAAAGAACTGTCTAACTTCTTCAGGTGTTACTTCAGTTTCGTCAATGATCTTTTCTTGCATTTTCTTTGCTAACTCTGAGCTTTTATTTAATTCAAACATTTCATTTCTAAGTTCCTGTTCAGAATTTTTATTGTAGTAATTGATTAGTTTTTCCATTGAACCAATCTGTTCAGCAAAAGCATCTATTTGTTGATCAACAAATGACTGTATTTCTAAACTATTAACAGTAATACTGTCTTGAATTGCATGATGTTGATATAATTTATCTTCTAATAACTTACCAAAAACTTGACAAGTAGTCATATCATCTGTAGAAATTCCAGAAGCTTTAAGTTGATTGAATTGTTTTTCAATATCTGAATCTAGTACAAGAAAATCTCCTACAACAGCTGCCACACCATCAATCTTATTTCTATTATTATCAATTGTACTGTTATCTTGGGAAAGTAATAAATTCGATGTTAAAATAGCGATAACAACTACATAATTCATGAATAAATATTTAGTAAATTTCAAAACTTTTATTTTTAATTGCATCTTTGGTTATATCTTTTCTTAGTTGATCTATAAAAACTGATTTTCTTTTATTAATTATCATCCTCTTTAAAGTCTCTGAAACATAATCTAGAGGGGCATATTGATTAACTTTTAGCATATCTTTTATATTAATCAAATATAAACCTAATGAGTCTTTGATTTCAATAAAATTAGATTTTTTTAACATATACTTATTCACCTTTTTTAAATTAGGTAGCTGATAAAAAACTTCATTTTTATTTTTCCAAATAGTATCATTTAAAGAGAATCTATTGAATTGAAAAGAAAGTGAATCTAGGTATCTGGCATCGTCTATGTTAAATCTTCGTAATTTTTTTTTAAAAAGTGAAATATCAGGATTTAGATTAGAGATATATATAAATCTAATTTTAAAGAGTTCTTCAGTAAGTTTGAAGGTTTCTTTATAATTATCATATAAACTGTCTAACTCAAATTGTGTGACTTCTAAATTCATATTTTCATTAACCATAGCATCGATATATGTATTAATTAATATATCTGTTTTGTAATCATCTACTAAATCTTGAATTCTATCTTGGTTCTCTTGAGGAAGGTTTAGTAAAGCACGTTGAATTAATAATTTATTTGCAGCCCAATTATTTATATAATTATTTAAAACCATTGTACTATCTGCAAAGTTTGTGCTATTTTCAAATATACTTTCTATTTCATTTTTTGTCAAATACTCTTCATCTACCCTAGCTAAATCTGAATTTGATTGATTTTTAAAATAATTATTACAAGAAAAAAACAAGAAAAATAATATTATGTAGCGCATTATTTATTTTATATTTTTTTTTATTTTTTTTAAAACTTTTTTATCAATAAAAATAGTTCTTTTTTTTCTTAAGGAATTAATCCATTTTTTTTCAAATAACACTTGATAATTTGATATAACCTCACCTGAAACCTCATCATATGGTTTTATTGATTTGTCAATATTCATAAAAAGTGATTTATTATTGTTGTAATATTTCTTTAAAGCTAAAGTATCTTCTTTTACTCTATTCCAAACCTCATTTTCCATTAGATCAAATAATAACAACCCATCTCTGTATTCATTATATATGAACCTGTACTTATCATTTTCTGTGTATAAATTTTTCTTATAATAATCCATTAATGACTTATTAACAAAGTCTTTATATAGATTTTCAATTGGTTTATATGTTAATTGATTATTTAATGCATTATTAACAATGTAATTAGCAAAATCTAAATAATTAAGCTTAACATTATTAAAACTAATTAATACCTTATCCTTTTCTATATTATTTGGAATTGTCCAGGGGTTGTTATTATCGGCGTCTTTTAATTCATTTAAAAAATAAGTCAAATTATTATTATAACTAACAGAGTATTTTTTTAACAATTTTTTGTAAAAAGAATTAGAGATGACAGATGATCTTGAATTATTTCTAATTTTTTTTAATAAAGATGGTTTCAATTCCTTAAAAGACTTTAATTCTGATTTAGAATAAAGTTTCAATATGTGCCATCCAAATTTGGTTTGAATAGGTTTAGAAATTTGACCAATATCTTCTAGTTCAAATGCTGCTTTTTCAAATGGTAATGAATTTAATTGACCACTTGTAAACGGCTTTAATTTCCCACCCAAACTAGATGTTTTTTTGTCATTTGAATAGTTTTTAGCAAGAGATTCAAAATTAGATCCATTAATAATAGAATCATAAATAGAGTTTATTGTTAATTCAGATTCTTTATTATTTTTATATAACATTATGTGACCTACGGAGACTTCACCTAAAGAATTTCTTATGTCATTAACTTTTACAATATGAAAACCAAATCTGGTTCTAAAAGGCATAGAAACCTCATTAATATTAGTTTCATAGGCCTTTGTTTCAAAAGAATAAACCATTTTAAATGCTGAAAAATAACCAAGATCCTCAACGAAAACATTTTCACCATCATGATATTTCTTTGTTAAATATTCTAATTTATTATTTTTAAACTCACTTCGATATGACAAAAGTCTATTGTAGATATCTAAAGTGTCAATACTTTCTTGATCAATTCTAATTAAAATATGACTAGCATTAATTTCTTTTTTTGTTCTTTCATAAGCTTCATTAAGTAAAGAATCTTGAGATATTTTATCAAACAAATAATTAGATGCTAATTGAGCCGAATACTTATTTAATTCAGAGATATAACTCTCCTTTTTGTCATATTTTTTATCATAAGCCTCTAAAACCTTTAACTTATAATCAATATAAAGTTGTAGGTAATTGTCTATATTTTTTTGAGATATATCAGTAATTAAATCAAGATTTTTATTATATACTTTTAAGAATTCTTCACTTGTCACGTGATTATTATCAATAGAAAATAAAATATCTTTTCCATTATTTTGAGCAAAAAATAATAATGGAAAAATAAAATAAAATAAAAAGATGTTTTTCATAATTAGCTCAAATTAATAAAAACAGAAATTATCTAGAGTAATTTGGAGCTTCCTTAGTTATGCTGACTCCGTGGGGATGACTTTCAACAATACCAGATGAAGTAATTCTTATAAACTTTGATGTATTTTGAAAAGTTTCGATATCCTTAGAACCACAATATCCCATACCCGCTCTTAAACCTCCGATAAATTGATGAATACTTTCATTAAGCTTTCCTTTAAAAGGAACTCTTCCAACAATTCCTTCTGGTACTAATTTTTTCAAATCATCTTCAACATCTTGAAAATACCTATCCTTACTTCCTTGTTTCATAGCTTCTACTGATCCCATTCCTCTGTAAGTTTTAAACTTTCTGCCTTCATAAATAATTGTTTCACCTGGTGATTCTTCAGTACCTGCAATTAACGACCCTAACATTACACAATCTGCTCCGGCAGCAATTGCTTTTGAAATGTCACCTGTATATTTTATTCCTCCATCTGCGATTACAGGAATACCTGAACCTTTTAAGGCAGAAGAAACTTCTATAATAGCAGATAATTGAGGAAAACCTACACCTGCCACAACTCTAGTTGTACAAATAGATCCTGGACCTATACCAACTTTTACAGCATCTGCTCCTGCTTTAACTAAATACTTAGCTGCTTCTGCAGTAGCTATATTGCCAACTATAATATCTAAATTTGGAAAATTCTTTTTAATTTTTTTTAGCACTTCAACAACTCCTTTGGTATGTCCGTGAGCAGTATCAATAATTATTGCATCAACTTCAGACTTAACTAAGGCCTCTGCCCTTAATAAGGCATCTGAAGTTACTCCAATAGCTGCAGCAACTCTCAATCTACCATATAAATCCTTATTTGAATTAGGTTTTAATGTAAGCTTTGTTATATCTCTAAATGTAATTAAACCAACTAATTTATTGTCTTTATTTACAACTGGAAGTTTTTCAATTTTATGATTTTGTAAAATAACTTCTGCTTCAAGTAAAGAAGTACCTTTAGACACGGTTATTAGATTATCGCTTGTCATAACTTCAGCAATTGGCCTACTATTATCCTTTTCAAACCTTAAATCTCTATTTGTTACTATTCCAATTAGTTTTTTATTATCATCGACAATAGGTATACCTCCAATGCTGTACTCTTTCATATATGATTTAGCGTCTGATACGGTTGAATCTAATGGAAGAGTAACAGGATCTATAATCATACCGCTTTCTGCTCTTTTTACGCGTTTGACTTTATCTGCCTGAGCTTTAATAGTCATATTTTTATGTAGAACTCCTATACCTCCTTCTTGTGCTATAGCTATAGCCATTCTACTTTCTGTAACTGTATCCATGGCTGCAGAAATTATAGGAATATTAATCGAAATGTTTTTTGAAAATTTTGTTTTAATTGAAACTTCTCTTGGGAGAATTTTAGAAAAGTTTGGGACAAGTAGAACATCATCATATGTTAGACCTTCTCCGATAATTTTATTTTGGTGTGATTTCATTGCAATTAGATTATAATTGCATGCAAATATACGATTAAATATTAACTTTTTAGATGATTAAA
>ENA-OQVM01004483-OQVM01004483.1-marine-metagenome-genome-assembly--contig:-NODE-4483-length-14196-cov-4.711382_pt1 | contig 14196 bp, 7 predicted proteins | sample MGYA00237776_ERZ505498 | MGnify/ENA primary metagenome ERZ505498 (study PRJEB26159, sample SAMN06265151) | marine metagenome | isolation source: Helgoland LTER site | place: Germany:Helgoland, sampling... | reverse complement strand
AATAATGATAACAACAATGATAATAACAATTATGATAATGATAATAATAACAATAATAACAATAATGATAATAATGATACGACAATGATAATAACAATTATGATAATTATGATTATAAAATACCTGATAATGCAAACGGTTTTGGTGCAGATTTAGGAGTTGTCTATGAGTGGAGACCAAATCATGCTGATTATAAAATTAACGATTCTATCTCAAATGATTTTAGACATAAAAATAAGTACAAATTAAAAATAGGATTATCTATTACAGATATTGGCTCTATCGATTATAAAGATGGTATCAGAGAAGCGTATAATATTGCCAATACAGATGTTGATGAAAACGATTTTCAAGATGCAGATAATTTTGGAGACTTTTTAAACACCTTTTATTCGCGAACTAATACTGCTACAGGGTATGGCATTGATTTACCAACTGCATTGCACCTTAATGTAGATTGGGGTCTTTCTAGCAAAGTGTATTTAAATCTAAATACCGATTTTTCGTTGATGTCTAAAGATAGAATAACAGCGAATCGTGTATCAAATTTAGTCTCGTTAACACCGCGTTTTGAAACTAAATGGTTTAGTTTTTATGTGCCTTTAAGTGTTATTGAAAACAATGGGTTTAGGCTAGGTTGTGGCTTTAGGGCTGGACCATTGTATGCAGGTTCTGGTTCACTAGTTTCTGCTTTTGGAAGTGATAATAATAGAGAGGCAGATGTGTATGCAGGGTTAAAAGTGCCATTGTATCATAGTGCTCCAAAGAATAGAGATGCTGATGCTGATGGTATTTTGGATGAATTAGACGATTGCCCTAAAGTATTAGGACCAGTTGAGAATAATGGTTGTCCATGGGGAGATGCCGATGATGATGGTTTATTAGATAATGTTGATGGATGTCCTCAAGTAGCTGGTCCTTTAGAAAATAATGGATGCCCCTGGGGCGATAAGGATGAGGATGGTATTATAGATAAGCTTGATGCTTGTCCAGAGGAAGCTGGTCCTATAGATAATAAAGGTTGCCCTTGGACAGATAAAGATGGTGATGGTGTTTTAGATAAAGATGATGATTGTATAGATGCTGTTGGTAGTGTTGCGAATAATGGTTGCCCAGAAGTAGTGATGCAAAAGCTTCAAACAAAATTAAACGAGTATGCTAAAGTTATTTTGTTTAATTCCGGGACATCTTCTATTAAACCAGAGTCCAATAAGGTGTTGTATGACATTATTAAGGTTTTAAAATTTTATCCTAATGCGAGTTTTAGCATTGAAGGACATACGGATAGTATCGGTAGTTATGAGTTAAATAAAAGATTATCTGATGCGAGAGCCAATGCTGTAAAAACCTATTTGGTTAAAAACGGAATAGATTCAACTAGATTATTTGCAATTGGATATGGTGAAAGAAAACCACTTGCAACTAATATGTATAAAGCTGGTAGGAAGCAAAATAGACGAGTTGAAATTAATTTAGTAAAGTAGAAAAACGTTTTTAATAAATAATATTTAAAAACTCAGTGCAAATAAGCGCTGAGTTTTTTCGTTTATCATTACAGCTTTATTATAAATGAGGATTAAGCTCTTATTTTGAAGTGTTCTTTTTCTTGTTCCTTTCTAAAGAAAACGAATCCCCAAAAAAAGGTATCAATAGTAATCGTTACTTTAGGGTGTTCTTTGATGATTTCCCAAGCTCTAGTCATACCTTCAGACCAGTAAATATCATCAAAAATAAAAACAGAATCGTTATTAGCTGTATTTAATAAGGTTTCAAAATATTTCAAAGTTGCTTCTTTTTGATGGTTTCCGTCAAAGAAAATTAAATCATAACTATTTGAACTTAGCTTTTCAATTTCATTATTAAAATCCCCAGTAATAATATTTATATGTTCTGCACCTTGAATCTTGAATTGCTTTTTTGAAAACGCTGAGGTGTTAGGGCATCCTTCAATGGATGTAATATGTGATTTGGGAGTTCCTGAATGCATAGCATATGTTGCAATACCTAAAGACGTTCCCAACTCTAAAATATTATCAGGTTTAAAATAATTTGTTAGTCTGTATAAAAGCCTTGCTCTTGTGTGAGTTGTGCCAGCTTTTTTAGCGATATCAGAAACTGTGCGTTCTTGATGTTTCATGACGCGTGAACCAGCCCCTAAGTCTTCGACTTTAATTTTAGTGTTACGCTCTAGTAACGCTTTTCTATAATTAAAAATAGCATTATAGGCCTCGTAATTTGTTTTATCATAAAAACATTGAGTTACTAAATCATAAACAAACGGGGAGTGCACGCCGTGTTGGTTGGTACTCTTTAATAAAAATTTTATGTATTGAGTGATTTGATAGATCATTTTAGTATTCAATTACGAAAACACTAATCCTCAAGCATAGAAGACAGTTCTAACCAACGTTCTTCTTTAGTTTCAATAGTGTCTATAATTTTTTGTAGCTCAGCAGATAATTTATTGATGTCATCTTGGGATAACTCAGGATTATGAAACTTATTTTCCAGTTCCTTTTTATCAAATGCCAATGATTTTAATTTGCTCTCTATATTTTTTAGTTCTTTTTCTTCATTATAAGAAAGCTTAGAAACTTCATTCTTTTTCCAAGATTGTTTATCTTTTTTCCCTTCAGATGTTTTAGTAATCACAGGTTGGCTGTCTTCATAAACTCGATAATCTGTATAATTTCCTGGAAAATCTTCAATAACACCATCACCCTTGAAAATTAGTAAATGATCTATTACTTTGTCCATAAAATAACGATCGTGCGTTACAACAATAACACATCCTGGAAAATCTAGAAGGAAACTTTCTAAAACATTAAGTGTTACTATATCCAAATCGTTTGTAGGCTCATCAAGAATTAAAAAGTTGGGATTCTGAATTAGAACTGTACATAAATACAATCGTTTACGCTCGCCACCACTTAGTTTTTCAACAAAATCATATTGCTTTTTTCTACTGAATAAAAAACGTTCTAAAAGTTGTTGTGCACTTATTTGCTTGCCTTTCTTTAATGGAATATAATCACCAAATTCACGAATAACATCAATAACTTTTTGCTCAGGTTTAATGGTAATACCGTTTTGTGTGTAATAGCCAAATTTAATGGTGTCTCCAGTGATAACTTTTCCCGAATCTGGTTTAGCCGTTTCGGTAAGTATATTCAGAAACGTCGTTTTTCCTGTTCCGTTTTTTCCAATAATACCAACGCGTTCCCCTTTTTGAAACATATAATTAAATCCATCTAAAATGGTTTTATCTTTATATGCTTTTGATACTTTATGGAATTCTAAAATTTTACTTCCTAAACGTTCCATGTTAAGTTCTAACTGAACCTCATGGTCATTTCTACGTTGATGCGCACGATGTTTTATATCTGCAAAATCATCAATTCTAGATTTAGATTTGGTGGTTCGGGCTTTAGGTTGGCGTCGCATCCAATCCAATTCCTTTTTAAAGAGTTGTTTCGCTTTTCCTGTTTCTACAGCTTGTTGCTCAATTCTGGCATCCCGCTTTTCTAGGTAGTATGAGTAATTACCTTTATAGCTGTGCAGTTGACCTTCGTCTAATTCAATAATCTCATTACACACTCGCTCAAGGAAGTATCTATCGTGAGTTACCATAAAAAGTGTGATGTTTTCTTTTGCGAAAAAAGATTCTAACCACTCTATCATTTCTAAGTCTAAATGATTTGTAGGCTCATCTAAAACTAATAAATCTGGTTTATTGATTAACGCATTTGCGAGTGCGAGACGTTTTTTTTGCCCACCAGAAAGCGTACTTACCTTATGATCTAAATTTTCAAGTTTTAATTTGAAAAGTACTTGTTTATAAAGAGTTTCGAAATCCCAAGCTTGATGATGTTCCATAGCATCAAAAGCAGCTTGATATGTGTCTGTATCTTCTGGATTTAAAAGTGCTTTTTCATAATTTGAAATCACTTTTAAAATAGGGTTGTCACTTGCTAGAATAGTATCTTCAATAGTGCGTTTTTCGTCAAATTTAGGATCTTGTGACAAAAACGAAACATTAATATCTTTTCTAAATATAACGTCACCAGAATCGGCAGTATCATCACCAGATAAAATATTTAAAATGGAAGTTTTTCCTGTTCCATTCTTGGCAACAAAAGCTATTTTTTGATCTTTATGGACACTAAATGAAATATTTTCAAATAGTGTAAGTTCTCCATAAGATTTGGATATGTTTTCAACAGTCAGATAATTCAAAGGAAAGTTTTTTGCAAATAACGGATAAAAACCAAAAATCACCTAATAAGTTTTATTGTTGTCTTCGAAAAGTTTGATTTTGGTAAATTAATTAGCTCTATATTGAAATAATCATAATTACTTATTCATGTAACAATTAGTGTTTTAATATACCCCGGATAAAGATGTTTTAATTTTTTAGGTAAATCAATTTCAACAAAATTAAAATAATCACCTTTTCACAGATATAATTTCAACAACATTTTTTTTTTTAATAATTGACTATTCCCAAATTTAAGACGGTACTATTCAACAACTAGTTATAAATTATTAACATAATACAAGATAAACCATTCGTCTATACTAAAAGTATATTTCATCTACAGTAATTTGTCATTCATCTAATATAAAAAAAATGGTTTAGTAATATTTTATCTTTGTTATACGCCTGTAAATCAGGTAGTTGAAATACTTATAACATCGATTAATAGACTAAATAAGAAAAAATAAGACAAAATACACTTTAAAATTATCCCTCTACAGTTTTAGGGTGTATCTCCAAATTTAAACCTACAATTATGAAAAAATTATTTTTCACATTCTGCTTTTTTTTTCTGTCATTCTTTAATGGAGCTTCCTTAAGTATTCAGAAAAATAGTTATGAAGGGTTAATAGAAGAAAGCATTCTAAATCAGTCGATTACTCCTATTCCAACTGGAGAATCGATACAAAGTTTTTGTGATAGTGCTACAGTGAACGATCTAATCGTTAATGAGGATCCTGGTGGGATAATTACATGGTTCGATTCTGCTACTGGTGGTATTCCACTTGATAGCACTGATCCTTTAGTAAATGGAGAACTAGTTTATGCTGAGCAGACCTTAGGAGGTTTAACAAGTGTTGGTAGGTTTCAGGTAATAGTACATTTTATTTCACCTAATATTACTGCCAATAAAACTGCAATTTGTTCAGGTGAAAGTGTTGAGCTAACCGCTAAATTTGATGCGCCAAGAATTCTAGGGACTTCATATATAGGAATTTTTAGTTCAAAATGGATTTATCTTAATAATACTGCTGATACTTGGCTTTATGGTGAGAATTTTGCTAATAATTATGGAGGGAATTTAATCTCATTACATTCATTATCCGAGGTGTATTTTATTCGTGATATGACTCCTGGTTTAGGATTCTTTATAGGTCTCAACGATTCTATAACAGAAGGTGTATTTGAGTGGTCAGACGGTTCTGTTTTAGACTTTACTAATTTTTCTAGTGGAGAGCCTAATAATCAGGGTAATGAAGATTATATTTTTCAAAGAGCCAACGGTCAATGGAATGATTACCCATCAACATTGTCTGCAATTAGTGTATTCCAAATAAATTCAGGAGTAACTTATTCATGGTCTACTGGCGAAGTTTCTGAGTCCATAATTGTTTCACCTACAGCTACATCAGATTTTTGGGTCGATATTACTATTAATGGAGTTACTTGCAGAAAAACTATAGAAATACCACTAGCTAATCCAGATTCCCCTATTAGTGGAGGAGATGAAACTTCTTGTGAGATTACTAGTTTACGCACATCAGCAACAGTTGGAGATGAAGAGACGCTAACTTGGTATGATGCCCCTGTTGGAGGAAATATTATTACTAATCCAATTTTGGATACAGTCGGAACAATAACTTATTATGCAGAGAGTAATAATGATGTTTCAGGTTGTATAAGTTTAGAAAGAACACCAGTTACTTTAACAATGAATACGTTACCGTTAGCACCTTTTAATACATTTGATATTATTGTTCAGGAGCAATTAACAGCACAAACTATAACAGCTAATGCAGAAGTAAATATTGGAGAAACTTTAATTTGGTATGATGCCTCTATTGGGGGAGATGTAGTTACTGATCCATCTCTAAGTAGTGTGGGAGTTATTACCTATTACGCGGAAAGTGTCGTGGATGCCACTGGGTGTATAAGCCAAAGCAGGACTCCAGTAACACTCACTATTTTGGACGCCCCTGATCCGCCAACGGCTGCTCCCATTCAGAGTTTTTGTGATATTCCTGGCTCAAAAATAGCAGATCTTAGTCCGAATGGGCCTAGTGTTCAATGGTACGATGCTCCTTTTAATGGTAATGTACTCGACCCCGCGAGCTTTCTTGTTAATAGTCAGCTCGTTTATGCATCGCAAACAGTCAATGGAATTGAGAGTTTAACACGTACTCAGGTTATGGCGCATCTCACGGCGACATATCTAGCCACCGCCGATACTGATCTTTGTTTGGGAGATAGCGTCGAATTGCAAGCAGGCTGGGGTTACATTGAAATTCCAAACACTTTGCGTGTAGGTCGATTTGACGATGCCTTTGCGTTTAGAAGCACAATGGCTATGAATTACACCGATGCCCAAAATTTTGCACAAAGTTTTGGTGGTAATTTGGCGTCTGTGCGATCCCAGCCCCTTTATGAGGACTATTTTAGCCCACATGTAGAAATTGCTGAAGAGATTCATTGGTTTGGACTAAATGATCTTTCTACAGAAGGTACGTTCAGTTTTTCTGACGGCACGCCAGTAACATACACCAATTGGAGTCCAGGCCAAGGTGGGCTTTCGCCAGATGAAGACGGCGTTTATTTTGGGCTAGATGGCACATGGTCTGATGCGGATATTACCGAAACCCATAAGTTTCTTTTTCAGCTCAGAAATATAGGGCCTAGTTTTCTATGGTCAACAGGCGAAACAACAGAATATATTACTGTAACACCAACGGTAACTGCCGCCTATTGGCTGGATGTTACGCTTAATGGGAACACTTGTCGTTTCGATTTTTCGGTTACGGTTAATGACCCTCCTACTCCCGGGATTACTAACAACACAGGAGCAACGGAGCTGACTTGTGATGAAACAAGCATTAGCCTTACCGCTACGGGAGGTGTTACATATAGTTGGTCAGATGGAATAACAACAGTCAGTTCAATAGCAGATCTAAATATTACCACACCAGGAACATATACTGTTACTGTAACCGGTGCGAATGGATGTAGTGATACAGAAAGCAGAACGATTACAGATGATATCGCGTTACCTACAGCTGGGATTATGAACAACACATTGTCTACAGAATTAACTTGTTTTTTAACCTCTATAAATATTACAGCAACAGGAGGAGGAACTTATGTTTGGAATACTGGAGATACGACACCGGATTTGAATATCATAGTACCAGGGATCTACACAGTTAAGGTTACATCTTCCAATGGGTGTACCGATACAGAAAGTATTATTATTACTGAAGATATAGGTCCTAATTCACCGATTAGTGAGGGCGATCAAATAGGTTGTGAATTCACAATACTTACAGCAAGTGCTAAGGTTTTTCCTGGAGAGATAATAACTTGGTATGATGCTGCTATAGGTGGCAATATTGTTGCTGACCCATTTCTAAATAGCGTTGGTTCTGTAACCTATTATGCAGAAGCTATCAATGTTAGTACAAACTGTTCAAGTTTAATTAGAACTGCAGTTACCTTAAGTATTGTTTCAGAACCTGATGCTCCCATGGGAGACGGAATACAAGTTTTCTGTGATATTCCTACTATCGGCGATTTATTAGTAGTTGGAGAGGATATCAGGTGGTATGATTCAGCAATAGATGGAAATCAATTGAACGCCACATTACAACTAACAAATGGTCAAACCGTTTATGCTTCGCAGACTATTAGTGGTTGTGAAAGTAATGACAGAATATCTGTAAATGTAGTGTTTGATTTAAAGATTACACCAATGTTCACTCAAGTTGACCCAATTTGTTTTGGGGATACCTTGTTAACTTTACCTACAATCTCTATTAATGGTTACAAAGGTGTATGGTCTCCAATTTTAGATAATACAGTTACAACTACGTATACATTTACTCCGGATATTGGACAATGTGCAACAAATTCAACTATGACTATTGAAGTATATCCAAGGCCGCAAACTCCAAATGGTATGGCTGAGCAATACTTTTGTGCTATAAATAGCCCGATGATCTCAGATTTGATATTAAATACTTCTTTTTTAAATTGGTACTTAACTCCAAATGGAGGTCAATCACTAAGTCAAAATTATTTACTTACTGATGGTTTAAATTTATTTGCTTCTTCTTATGACGCTTTAAATTTTTGTGAAAGTTCATCTAGATTTAAAGTAGAAATAAGTGTAGAAAATCCACTCTTACCAGATTTAGAAACTGAAATTAGTTTTTGTAAAGAATTGAATCCAATAATTGATTTTGTAAATACTAATGGTGTTACAATGAATTGGTATGATAGTTCGGTTGGAGGGGAGTTACTAACATCAGAATATATTTTAGAAAATGGAGAAACTCTTTATGCTGCAACATTCAATACCGCATCCGGTTGTGAAAGTATAGATCGATTAGAATTTAATATCGAAATTATAGATTCCGATCTGGAGTATTATAATGCAATAACAATAGACAGTAACAATATTAATGATGCTTTAAGAATTATTGGAATAGAAAATTTTCCTCTGAATACTATTGAGATCTACAATAGATATGGAACATTAGTATGGAAAAATAGTAATTATAATAATAAAACAGTGGTTTTTAATGGTAAAGCCAATGTTTCTGGCGTTGTATCGAAAGATAATTTTTTGCCATCTGGGACTTATTTTTTTGTATTAAAATATCCAAACTATTGTAAGCAGACACAACTAAAAGGTTTTATTAATATTGACAACAAGAATTAATGATGTTAAATAAATATATATTAATTAAAATTATTGTTTTGTTCTTGATGCCGAACTTCATTTTGGGTCAAACAGACATTAAGTTATCAAGTTTATATTTAAATCCACTTACATATAACCCAGCTTATGCCGGCAGTTTCGAGGGCATGTCATTTTCCTCTTTTTATTCTTCTCAATGGCTAGGTTTTGATGGTGCTGCTAAAACAATTTTTGTTAACGGGCATGGTACTGTTCTCGGTTCAAATACTGGTTTGGGTTTAGAACTTATTCGAGATGAAATAGGTGGGTCCTCCGAGACAAAAATATTAGGAAATTATGCTTATCACATAAAACTTAATGGCAATTGGAGATTATCTATGGGGCTTAAAGCGGGTGTTTCGTATAGTTCTGTAGATTATAGCAAGTTAAATATAGAAAATTTAAATGAGTTTAACTCATTGAACAATAGAGTAACTAGTATGAATGTGAATATAGGATCTGGATTTTATTTGTATAACAATAACTTTTTTTTAGGATTAGGTATTCCAAATTTGTTCAAAACAAAAACGATAGATGGTTATAAAAACACCTTAGCAAATACAACACAAAATTATTACTTCACACTAGGTTATAATATCCAATTAGATGAGGGGATTAATTTCAAACCTAGCATATTAAGTAGGGTTGTTGCGGGGGCTCCAATAAACACTTTATTATCTGCTTCTTTAGATTGGCATGAAAAATTTTATTTAAGTTTAAATCTTGATTTAAATTCTACTATTGGAGCATTTACAGGGTTTAGATTTTTAGAACAATATATGATAGGTTATTCTTATGATACTTCAATTAATAATTTTTCGAGAGAGAATTATGGTATTCATAGTTTGTTTTTAAATATTCGATTTAAAGATTTTTGGGGGAGAGAGCGTTGTGGATGTTATACTTTTTAGACTACATCTACAAACATTTTTATTTATATAGCTACTAATTGTTTGTGTTTTTTATAAAGAAAATAATCAATTTAATAATTCAGTTTCTACGAAGGTGTTTTTTCCAACTATTATGATAGATAACCTTGTAGAATGTTAATTTAGAATCAGTATTAAATTGCTTTATCTTTCCTAAATAGCATATTTAGTATAAAGGTTTTACCGTTCGGTTTTAAGTAATAAAATCTATTTTTTAATCTTTATGGACATTAAATGAAATATTTCAAATAGTCTAAGTTCTCCATAAGATTTAGATATATTTTTAACTGTTAGATAGTTCAAAGAAATGTTATTTGTAAATTGAAGGAGAAAGAACCAAAAAATCCCGCATTAGTTTTATTGTTCACCACGAAAACTTATATTTGTGATAAATCAATTTGCCTCAATATGAAGCCCTATTTTCTTGTTATTTTGTTGGTTATTAGTGTCGTGCTTACTTCTTGTATAACCAATAAAGATGTTGTTTACTTGCAAGATAAAGGTGATGGAGCAGACACTACTCTGGCCTTAAATGAATTACCAAAACCCTACAGGGTTCAGATAAGTGATATATTAAGTATAAATGTTAAAGCATTAGATCCAGAGCTTGTTAGTATATTTAATCCACTTGAAAGTGCAAATAGCTCTTCGGGAGGAGGCCTTTACTTTAGTGGATTTTCGGTTGATTTACATGGTAACATTGAGTTTCCTATTTTAGGAAAAATTAATGTTTTGGGATTTACTATAGATGAAATAAAAGATAAAGTTAAGAGTGAGCTTTTAAAACAATATTTTAAAGAAACTGCAGAACTTTTTGTAACTGTAAAATTAGCAGGGTTAAAATATACAGTTACTGGAGAAGCAAGTGCAGGTGTTTATACATTGTTTCAAGACCGCGTAAATATTATTGAAGCATTAGCAAATGCAGGAGATATTCCTCTAACAGGAGATAGAAAAGATGTATTGATTATCAGGCAATATCCTGATGGACAAAAAATTCATCATATAGATGTAACAGATATTAAAGCTATGCAATCGCCATATTATTTTATACAACCGAACGATATCATATTAGTTAAGCCGCTAAAACGTAAGGCTATTGGAGCAGGACAAACTGCCATACAGAATATATCAACTATTTCCTCTATTTTGGCCGTATTGGTATCGACTTATTTTTTAACAAAGAATCTTTAAAGCTCGTATTATGGAAGAAGAATTCGATGTTACAGAATCACAAACGGCACTATCATTTGATTTTAAAGCATTTTTATTTAAAGTTTTTAGCTATTGGAAACTATTCATTTTGTTTATAGGTATTGGTGTTTTTATAGTCTATCAACAAAATATTAGAACACAACAATCATACAGATTAGGGACACAAATTTCAATTGAAGAAGAATCTAACCCATTATTTACATCAACAACGAGCCTAACTTTTAATTATGGAGGGGTTTCTGGTAAAGTACAAACTTTGCTTACTTCATTAAAGTCTCGCTCTATTCATGAAAAAGTGGTTGATAATTTACAGTTTTATATCACCTATTTAAAGCAATCCAGATTTAGAAAAAATGATGTTTATACTGATGCGCCTGTTAGAATCAGTTTGACTCCAAATACGAACCAATTATTAGATGTTCCCATTAAATTAACCTTTCTTGAAAATGGAAATTATCAGCTTTCTATTAATTTTGAATCTAATTTGGCGAGAGTCCAAAATTTTACGACAAAGAAAATATCTAATATAGATGTTCCAATAGGAGCGTTTGAGAAACAGTTTAGATTAGGCGATAATGTAAGTATTTCTTTTTTGAATGGATCGGTGTATCTAGAAGAAGGTAGAACTCTTGCGCCAAACGAAGAGTACTTTCTTAAATTTAGTAATTTTGATGGAGTTGTAGCCAAATACAGAAATAAACTAGCGTTAAATAACCCCAGAAATTCATCTATTATTAATTTGAGTATGGTAGATGTTAACAAAGCCAAAATTGTTGACTATTTAAACGAAATAGCCCAGGTTTTGAGTGAAGAGCAGTTGAATAGAAAAAACCAATTTGTTACCAATACCATTAATTTTATTGATGAGCAATTAAGTCGTGTAAAGTCGCAACTTACGATTAATGCCGATTCATTAAACAATTACAAACAAAGGAATAAGATATATAACTTGAATGACGAAGGTGTCGTTATAAACAGTAAACTAACTTCTTTAGAGTTACAGAAAGAGAATATAAACAGCAACATTGCTTATTACGTAAGTTTAAAAACATATTTAATAACTAGTAATGAATTTACAAATGTGCCAGCGCCTTCTGTAGGAGGAATTGAAGATGGGAACATACTTGGAAACATAGGCAGAATCAATAGCTTGTCGGTGCAAAAATCTAAATACGAATCTACGGTTAGAAAAAATGCTACTATTTTTGCAGATCTTGACAGACAAATTGAAGGCTTAAAAACTGTTATTTTAGAAAATATAAGTTCTGTAACCAAGGAATTGAACAGAGAATTAGAAATTTTAAATATTAAAATTTCTAAGCAGGAGGCTGAGATGCGCAAGTTGCCAAAAGCACAACAGCAATTATTTGATATTAAAAGGCAGTATTCGCTTAGCGAAAAAACTTATAATGTCTTTTTAGCAAAAAAAGGAGAAGCCGATATTATAAAATCTGCTAGTGTCTCAGATATTTTAATAATCGATCCAGCAAAAGATACCGGAGCAACGCCAATTGACTTAAAATTAAGTTCACGCTACATGTTTGCAATACTAGGAGGCATATTACCTGTTTTATTGTTAGCGTTTCTAATAACTTTTTTCGATGATAAAATTCATAATCCACAAGTATTAGAGACATTATCTAGTATTCCGTTGGTTGGAGTTATAGGTAAGAATACCCTAGAAAATAATCTGGTGGTGCATTTAAAACCAAAATCTACGATTGCAGAGGGCTTTAGGTCTGTGAGGTCTAGTCTGCAGTATTTTTATAAAAAACAAAATTTAGAGGGGGTAAAAACAGTTATGGTTACCTCTTCGGTAAGTGGCGAGGGGAAAACATTTTGCTGTATTAATATTGCGACGGTGTTTGCCCTAAGTAATAAAAAGACAATCTTAGTTGGCTTAGACTTAAGAAAGCCAAAGATATTTGGGGATTTTAATATTAAAAATGATATCGGTGTTGTCAATTATTTAATAGGACAAAAAGAGGTTAGTGACATTATACAACACACCAAAGTTGATAATTTAGATGTGATTACTTCTGGACCTGTGCCTCCAAACCCATCGGAATTATTAATAGGAGATAACTTGACCACTCTAATAAAAGAGTTAAAAAAATCATATGATTTTATTGTTTTAGATACACCGCCAATAGGATTGGTGGCCGATGCCGTAGAACTTGCGTCTTATGCCGATGCTACCGTTTATGTAGTCAGGCAAGATTACACTAAAAAGGGGATGCTAAATCTTATTAACACAAAATATAGGAATGGAGAAGTCCAAAATTTAAGTTTTATATACAACGGTTATAATCAAAAAGGTAAATATGGCTATGGCTATGGCTATGGCTATGGTTATGGTTATGGTTATGGAAGTTATGGTGATGGTTATAATGAAGATGATCCCGTTAAAAAGACAGTCATAAATCGAATTAAATCTTTTTTTTTAATATAATTTAGTAGAATAATACTTTGACTAATAAAAACGATAATTGGCTCTATACTATTTCGCCAAAGCAAAGGTTAATTGACTTAAATCTTAAAGAGATTTGGTACTATCGTGATTTACTTTTGTTATTCGTTAAGCGAAACGTTATAACTGTTTACAAACAAACTATATTAGGTCCGCTCTGGTATTTTATACAACCCCTTTTTACATCAGTAATATTTACGTTGATTTTCAATAATATGGCCAATATCCCAACGGGAGAGGGAGTACCATCATTTTTATTTAATCTCGCAGGTATAACATCTTGGAACTATTTTAAAGAGTGTTTAACAGGAACAAGTAATACATTTGCGCAAAATCAAGGGCTATTTGGTAAAGTTTATTTTCCAAGAGTTATTGTGCCACTATCTGTAGTTTTTACAAACTTGGTTAAATATGGTATCCAATTATTAGTTTTTATTGGCTTTTATTTATACTATGTGTTTTTTACTGACAAAGAAACGATGCCAGTTATTCAGAAACATCGGAAGGATCTACCAACCTATTATATCGAATGCAATATTAGTGATTTTGAAACATATAAATTTAAACATATGATGATAACTGATGTAATTCA
>ENA-OQVM01004477-OQVM01004477.1-marine-metagenome-genome-assembly--contig:-NODE-4477-length-14215-cov-3.902179_pt1 | contig 14215 bp, 13 predicted proteins | sample MGYA00237776_ERZ505498 | MGnify/ENA primary metagenome ERZ505498 (study PRJEB26159, sample SAMN06265151) | marine metagenome | isolation source: Helgoland LTER site | place: Germany:Helgoland, sampling... | reverse complement strand
CAACCGACTTTTTCTCGCGCTCCTTTAAATAACGCGCCAATTTGGCAATAGAGGTGGTTTTTCCTGCTCCCTGTAAACCCGCCACCATGACCACGGCCGGCGGCTGGGCATTTAACGCCAGTGCTTCATTGGCACTGCCCATGGTTTGAGTCAGCTCTGCCTGCACTATCTTTAAGAATGCCTGGCCAGGACTCAGGCTTTGTGCCACCTCGGCACCAACCGCTCGAGTCTTAACCGACTCCGTAAAGGCCTTTACAACCTCTAGGGCAACATCGGCCTCCAGCAGCGCCATGCGCACTTCCCGCAAAGTATCTCGAATATTGTCTTCAGTCAGTCTGGACTTGCCAGACATACTTTTTAGGCTGGCCGACAGACGATCACTTAATCCTTCAAACATGGAACCTCGAATTGCGTCCTAAGAGACGCCTCAAACGGTGATAAAGGGCGTAGTATACGTGCTGAAACAAAAGCACCCAATCACCAAGACAGCACATAGCGAGGATTTTTTGACCACCACTCCCGATCTACTCCAGTCTGCACTCGCGGTCGCGACCGCACTGGTCTATGTGGGCGCAGCTGCAAGACAACTGTTAACCCTAGACGGCAGGCGTCACCGGGCACCTTGGGATGTGACCGCGCTGGCGATTCTGGCGGTATCTTGTCACCTCGCGATCTTCATCATAGACCTACAAAAAGGCGTACTCGATCTGGGGTTTTACAAGATCTCGTCACTCATATTTCTGATTATGGGCATGATCAGTGTTGTGAGCCTGCTCGTTCGTCCGTTGCAAATGGTGATCATTGCAACGTTTCCTTTTTCAGCACTAGCGGTTTTGGTGAGCGCTTTCGCCCCACCCACCGGTCAACCGTTGGCAGGCATTGAGAGTGGCCTGTTGGCTCATATCGTAAGCTCGCTACTAGCCTTTGGGGTGCTCACCCTAACCTCGCTGCAAGGCGCCTTGCTCTCGGTACAAACCCGGCGCTTACGCAGCCACAACACCCGCGGTATTGTGCGCTTGCTTCCCGCTCTGGACACTATGGGGCAAATGTTCTTTGAGCTCCTAGCTGCCGGAGTGCTGTGGCTGACGGTGGCCGTCGTATCCGGAGGCCTGTTTGTTGATGACCTTCTGGGCCAACAACTGGTGCACAAAACCGTTCTGACAACGCTGTCATGGGCACTGCTGACAATGACCCTAATCGTTCACTGGCAGCGTGGCCTAAGAATTAGCACCGCCCTATCGCTTGTGTTTTTGGGCTATAGCCTCATGGCAATTGGTTTCTTTGGCTCCAAGCTGGTCGTTGAGCTGCTGCTGTAACCGACAAAGGCCTATCGAGCACCGAAGTGCTTGTCAGCGGCCCGGTTTTTCTCCAACATGGGGGGCCTAACTGCTGATTGACTGGCCCCTTTGAACGACGCCCCGCTGGGACTTCTTTTTACACTACTCGCTGCTCTGATTTTGATCTCGGCTTTCTTTTCGAGCTCGGAAACCAGCATGCTGTCGCTTAACCGCTACCGCTTAAAACACTTAATGGGCAGCGGCCACAAAGGGGCGCGCAGAGCCAGCAAGCTGTTAGAACGTCCTGATCAACTGATCAGTATCATTTTAATTGGCAACAATCTGGTCAACATATTGGCGTCTGCGATTGCAACCGTCATCGCCATACGCCTTTACGGCGATGCGGGGATCGCCGTCGCAACGATCGCGCTGACGCTTATCGTCCTCATATTTGCAGAGATCACGCCAAAAACCGTAGCAGCGCTACATCCAGAAAAGCTGGCCTTTCCCTTCAGCCTTATATTGCTGCCCCTGCTAAAACTGTTTAGGCCGCTGGTTTGGGCCATTAACAGCGTCACGAACGGTCTACTTAAATTGATGGGTTTTAGTCCCGATTCACAAAATGATGAGGCACTGTCTCAAGAAGAGCTGAGGACCATTGTGACAGAATCGGGCACCATGATTCCCAGCCGCCATCGACGCATGCTGACCAATATTCTCGATCTTGAGCAGGTCACCGTTGACGATATTATGGTGCCACGCAGCGAAGTCTTCGGCATCGATCTTGATGACAGCGATGAAACCATCCTCGATCACCTACAAAGCAGCACCCACACTTTGCTTCCCGTGTGGCATGAAGATATCAATAACATTCAGGGCATTTTGCATATGCGCGACTTATCTCGCGTCCTGTCAGTAGATGGGCTGTCTCGAGATAGGCTGAAAAAAGAGCTTCAGGCGCCCTACTTTGTGCCCGAAAATACGCCGCTACACACACAACTGCGACAGTTTCAGCTCAAAAAACTGCGGCTGGGTATTATCGTCGATGAGTATGGTGACCTTCTAGGTCTGGTCACGCTTGAGGATATACTTGAAGAGATTGTCGGCGAGTTTACTTCTAATCTCGTAGAAGATAGCGAAGAGATGCATACCCATGCTGACGGCGGAACCGTGTGCTCAGGAACGGTGCACATACGTGAACTCAACCGGCATCGAAATTGGTCATTACCGACAGATGGACCTAAGACCATCAGCGGACTCGCGCTGGAGGCTTTAGAAGCGTTTCCTTCGGGGGAAGTTGCCGTGCAGATTCCTGGCTATCTTATTCAAGTGCTGGCAATCGAAGGTCGAACGCTCAGCAAAGTAAAAATCATTCCTATCGAGAATCCCGAGCCGACACCTTCAGATTGATCAGCCCTTCATTTGGGGAGAAAAGCCGAACCGTATTACCGCCGCGGCGGGGCTTTTAGACCAGACCGGGTAACCCCAGCACAGCCATGGCTACAGTAGCCGAATAGTACTGGACTCATTTCGCCGAACTTCGGCGTTTCGCAGGATTTCACGTTTGCGCGCATCATCGGCGATAAACCAGTCCGTAATTTCATCGCCCGTACGGAAGCATCCTAGGCAGGTGCCTTCAGCATCGAGAGCACAGATAGACACGCAAGGGGATGCAGGCGTTGGTATTTCCATGGACACACCGGACACCTTCAGTAATTGCTTCGTGTACGCATCAAGGTTCGGGATTGGATTGCCTACGGTAAAAATCATCCGCAAACCCTGACAAATCTCCATCATGTATAGCCTGACGGATATCCGCCATATGCTTCTGGTAGAAACGCAGATTGTGAATGGTGTTGAGCTGCGACCCCAATATCTCGTTACATTTGTCGAGATGATGCAAATAAGCCCGAGTAAAGTTTTGACAGGTGTAGCAATCGCAGGACCGATCAACAGGCTCCGTGCTGTCCTTATGCCGTGCATTGCGTAATTTAATCGCCCCTTGGTGAGTAAACAGGTGGCCATTGCGCGCGTTGCGTGTGGGCATCACACAATCAAACATATCTACGCCCCGCATAACGCCCTCAAGCAGATCAGCCGGTGTGCCTACGCCCATCAAATACCGTGGCTTTTCTGCAGGTAGCTCAGAAGCCACACCATCCAGCACCCGCAGCATGTCTTCCTTGGGCTCACCCACAGACAAACCGCCAATAGCGTAGCCGTCAAAATCGAGATCCACCAAGCCCGCCATAGACTCCAAGCGCAAAGATTCGTACATACCACCCTGGACAATCCCAAATAGTGCCGCTGAGCTGTCACCATGTGCCGCCTTGCTCCTGGCAGCCCAGCGTAATGACAGCCTCATTGATTGCTCTGCCTCTGCCTCGGTTGCGGGAAAGGGTGTGCACTCATCGAAAATCATAACAATGTCACTACCCAGCTGCCGCTGAATAGCCATCGAGGTCTCAGGGTCTAAGAACACTCGGTCGCCATTAACGGGAGAACGGAAAGTAACGCCACGCTCCTCAACCTTACGCATCTCGCCCAGGCTGAAGACTTGAAACCCACCAGAATCCGTCAATATAGGTTTCTGCCATCCCATGAAGTCATGGAGGTCTCCGTGATGCTGAATAACCCCAGTGCCGGGCCTCAACCAGAGATGAAACGTATTGCCCAAGATAATATCTGCGCCAATCGCCTCGATATCCCGGGGCAACATGCCTTTAACAGTGCCGTATGTTCCCACCGGCATAAAAGCGGGTGTTGCCACACTGCCCCGGTCAAACGTCAGCTCACCGCTGCGGGCCTGCCCATCTCGGGCTTGAATATCAAACTTCATTGCTTGCCTTGAACTCCGGATCTGCTGGCAGGATTAGCCGTCACGAACATGGCATCACCATAACTAAAAAAACGATAACGCTGATCGACCGCCTGCTCATAGGCCGCCATGGTATTTTCGTGGCCTGCAAACGCCGCCACCAGCATAATTAAAGTCGACTCGGGAAGATGAAAGTTTGTCACCATGGCATCAACGACGTTAAAGGGCTGACCCGGATAAAGAAATATATCGCTGTCACCCGAGCAGGTTTTTAGCGTGCCACCACGGGCTGCTGTTTCCAGAGATCGCACGGCCGTAGTACCCACGGCCACCACCCGGCCTTTACGCTCCCGACACTGCTGAACCGCTGACACCACCTCCTGAGTCACTTCCAGCCACTCACTATGCATAGGATGCTCGGAAATATTTTCAGCCCGAACAGGCTGAAATGTGCCCGCCCCAACGTGTAAGGTAACCTCAGCTGTTTTAACGCCCCGCGATCGAATATCCTCGATCATGTGCGCGTCAAAATGAAGGCCTGCGGTAGGTGCCGCGACGGCACCATCTCGTCGCGCGAATACGGTCTGATACCGCTCACGATCTTCAGCATCGTCGGGCCGCTCGATATAAGGTGGCAAAGGCATATGGCCAAAGGTCTTTAGGATTTCTGCCCAGGAACCCGAATCGACAACCAATTCAAACAAGGCACCTCGCCGACCTTCCACTCGAACTGAAAATTCGGTGGCATCAGATACTTCATCAGGGGTGATTAAGATCGCTGTGCCGGGTTTAGGTGACTTGCTGGCCCTGACGTGCGCCAGCGCGTAGCCGTTATCTAGGAAGCGTTCAATCAATATTTCAGTGCGGCCACCGGTCTGTTTAACACCATACAGCCGAGCTGGAATAACTCGCGTATTGTTGAAAACCAACAAATCATTAGGCTCAAGGCGATCGATTACACTACTGAACTGACTGTGCTCTATGTCGCCAGTTTCCCCATCGAGCACGAGCAGCCGTGAACCCGTGCGTTGAGACAGTGGGGCCTGAGCAATTAATTCCTCAGGGAGATCGTAGTAAAAATCCTGTCGGCGCATAGCTTGTCGCTCTGGGCTCCTGCAAATTTGGGCACAAAAAAACCGGCGATAGCCGGTTTTCCACGAAGGCCCTGCAATTAAGCGTCTGTGGCTTCTTCTTCGTCAGTTGTTTCAGCCGGCGCTTCCTCTTCAGCAGAAGCCTCTTCGGCTGGCGCTTCCTCGGCGGGCGCCTCTTCCGCGGGCGCAGCGCCGGGCAGAGTTACCTTAATGAGCTCTTCTGCCAGCAGGATATTGACCTTTTCCTCGCCATTGACTGGCTTGCCCGTCGCATCCTGAACAGCAAATCGCTCGTCACCGCGCTTAAAGATTTTGTACTCATTGGTTTTTTTGATGAGGTTCATCGCCATGTCTTTTCTCCCCTTGAGATACTCAGTCGCGGATGCTTTTATAACGCTAGCCGTCCGATTCGCGGAGCAGGATAACGTAATAACGCAACCTTCGCAGCAAATTATTGCCGTTTGCTCTGGCCTTGCTATACTCCGCCGGCTTGATTTATGCCGGTGTGGTGGAATTGGTAGACACAGGGGATTCAAAATCCCCCGCCCTTAAAAGCTTGACGGTTCGAGTCCGTCCTCCGGTACCACTCCCTCCTCTCAGGGAAAGCCTTTCAAGACACCTCCCCTCACCAATGCCCCTACTGTACTGCACTAAATGGCTCACTAGCCTCCGGCATGGTCTGAATTTACCAGCCGACGTCCTGCGCAGTTTGAGTCATATTCAGCGATGACGTGATCCATGAGGACAACCCAGACCAATCTGCCGTCAGGCCCTGTTTAGCCCAAACACGCACAGCTCGCTGACCCAATGCGCGCACTAATTTGCACCCCCCCTCAATTTACAGCTCAATTTGATTGATTGGCTGGTGCCAGCCCTGTTTATACGCCTCAAAATGCAGGTTTACACATTAAGCATGAATAAGTCGCTGACGCTTTTTGCTAAAAATTTGATCGCATCTCCCATATAGAATCGGCGGCTCCCTAAAGCGGAAGCAGTCAATGATAAACGGAGCGATTTTAGTATTGATAAGCTTGTTGCTAGCCACTCCAGTCCAGAGTGCCGAGCCAGACCATCACTTAAATAGCGTTTCGGCCTTTCTTGGCGTAACGAGTGAAGGCCGTCGTCAGCAGGCAAGTACGTTGGGCTTGGAGTACGAGCGTAGGCTCAGTGAGAAGTGGTTCATTACGCCGGCGATAGAGCATGCGTTCGGTGACTTAGATTTTAGCGTTCTAGCCGTGACCCTGGGTTACCGCTTTAATCGGTGGGCAGTCTATGCCGGTCCTGGCGTTGAATGGGCTCAGCGTGAATACGAGGGTGGTGTGGAAACTAGGAGCGAATTTTTATTTCGTACGGGGGTTTTATATGAGCTTGAAGTTGGCGATTTAATCGTTGCGCCCCATGCACTGGTGGATTTTGTAGCTGATGACACAGTAGCTGTAATTGGTGTAACCGTTGGCGTTAACTTCTAGGTTGATTCACCGACACCGTTAGCTCGCAGCAGAAAATTGAACTGCAACGGCGAAAGCCGCAGGCGAGATCCACTTGGGATTTCCTGACCTCACCCTTTTGTAATACATTACCCGCGCTGGTCCGGAAATGGCGTTAGGATTTGCCGACCCGGCATGGCGCAATAACTTCGCAGCAGATTCTCATACTAAAAGTGAGCGCAGATACCATGGGTGTCTGTAGTTTTTAAACGGGTACTGGCATTAGGTACCAAAATCTCTAAACGACGCTAAAGGGAAAAGACCGATGTTCAATGCTTTGATCGCCAGACAAACAGAAGCAGGGCAATCTGTGGCCCTCGAGACACTAGAACTCACCGATCTTCCCGATAATGATGTGCTCGTTCGCGTTGACTACAGCACGATCAATTACAAAGATGGCCTGGCCCTAACCGGAGCAGCGCCCATCATTCGCAGCTACCCTTTGGTTCCCGGGATCGACTTAGCAGGCGTGGTCGAGAGCAGCCGCGATCAGCGCTGGCAAGTGGGCGACCGCGTGGTGGTAAACGGCTGGGGTATGGGCGAAGGCCACTGGGGTGGTTTGGCTCAGTATGCGCAGGTGAAAGGTGATTGGCTGGTCAAGTTACCCGATGCCCTGTCAACCCGAGAGGCCATGTGCATTGGCACCGCCGGGTATACCGCCGCTTTGTGCGTAGATTCACTCATACACCACGGCATTAAGCCGACCGATGGCGACATTCTTGTGACCGGCGCAAGTGGAGGCGTAGGCAGCGTGGCCATAGCTCTGTTGGCGGCTCAGGGGTTTCGAGTGGTGGCATCTACGGGTAAAGGCCATGAAGCTGCCTACCTAGAGGCGCTGGGCGCCAGTGAATGCATCGATCGAGACACAATGAGTACTGCCGGGAAACCACTGCAAAAAGAACGTTGGGCTGGTGTTGTTGATGCTGTTGGCGGACAAACCCTTGCCAATGCCTGCGCACAAGTGTGTTACGGCGGGGCTGTTGCCGCTTGCGGTCTTGCCGAGAGCCCAGCACTGCCCGTCACCGTAATGCCCTTTATTCTGCGTGGCGTTACGCTTTATGGCATTGACAGTGTTATGGCGCCGCTTGCTGCTCGTGAACAGGCCTGGCAGCGCTTGGCGACTGACCTCGACAAAACCCGACTGGAAAGTATGGTCAATGAGATGAGTTTAGCCGAGGCGATAAATAGCGGGGCCGACGTACTCGCAGGAAAAATTCGTGGCCGACTACTCGTTAACGTTAATCGTTAATTATCAGGGCCATCCGTTTGTTCAAAAGATCACCAGCGTAGAGACGATCACCATAAGCACTGCCGCCAGCTTGTTGAGCCAGCGCAGCTGGGAACCCGCACTCACGCGACGTCGCAGCCACTGCCCACTCATGGCGTAGAGGCTCATCGATAAAAACTCGGTCACCATAATAACGGACAAGAACCCTGAAAGCTGGCCAAGTATCGCCTCGCCAGGCACCATAAATCCGGGCAGCAAGGCCAACATAAATGCCCAGCCCTTAGGATTCATAACCGCTGTGGTGCAGCCCAGGATCACCAGCGTTGGCCCCGATAGATTGCCCTCAACCGCCCCCTCACTGGAATCAGGTTCTGACAACCAAAGCGCACGAGCGACCCATAACAAATATAGAGCCCCCACTACCATCAGACCTCGGAACCACATGGGATCTAGCAGCATCATGTTCTGCAGCAACCAAACGGTGGCACTAACCACGACTGCCACACCGAAAAGCTCACCCAGCATCATCCATAGCGTGCGCCGATAACCCTCCGAGATGCCCAAAGAGAACGCCAACATCATGCACATACCGGGCGTGAGCGACACAACGGCAATGGTGGGAATAAACAACATCAACAGTTCTGGTTTCATGTTAAAACAACCACTTTAGGGATTAACAAACAGGCGAAGGGTCCTGACACATGGTCAAAATACACGACTTTTTAATGCAGGTTATTGAATTCAGCGCTTTGCTAGTGGCCACGCTAATACTAGCGGGTCTCGTCACAGTCGTCGTGCTCTACATTCTAGACGTCACCCAATCCCAGCAGGCCATCCGCAGAAACTACCCGGTGATTGGCAGGTTTCGCTACCTTTTTGAGCACTTAGGCGTCTTCTTTCGGCAATACTTTTTCGCTATGGATCGGGAGGAACTGCCCTTTAATCGCGCGCAACGTGGCTGGATCGCGCGAGCGGCCAAAGATATTGACCACACCATTGCCTTTGGATCGACCAAACCGATTCATACCCCGGGTGACATTTTATTTCTCAACAGTGCTTTCCCAAAACTCGATGAAGAAACCCAGCTTTCAGCCAAAACACCCCTGTGCTTCGGGGAGGGCTATGCCCGGGAAGCCTACGAGACGCATTCAGTATTTCATATCTCAGCAATGAGCTACGGGGCGCTTTCCGCACCGGCCATACAAGCACTCTCGATGGGAGCCGCTAAGGCGGGCATTCTACTCAACACCGGTGAAGGGGGGCTTGCCCCATTCCACCTTCATGGCCAGTGTGATTTAGTTTTTCAAATTGGCACGGCAAAATACGGCGTCCGCAATACCGACGGAACCTTGAGTGATGAAAAACTCCAAGAAGTTGCGTCCCATACGTCAGTAAAAATGTTCGAAATAAAACTGTCCCAAGGTGCAAAACCCGGTAAAGGCGGCATTTTACCGGCGGAAAAGGTGACCGACGTTATTGCGAGCACCCGGGGAATTCCCATGGGGCAAGACTCCCTAAGCCCCAATCGACACACCGATATCAGTTCAGTCGACGATCTACTGAATATGATTCATCGCGTCAGACAGGTCACGGGTAAACCCGTCGGCATTAAATTTGTATTGGGTCAGCCCGAGTGGCTCGACGATCTGTGCCATGCCATTCAAACACTAGGCCTAGAGTACGCACCCGATTTCGTCACTGTTGACAGTGCCGATGGGGGTACAGGCGCAGCTCCGCAAAGCCTCATGGACAATGTAGGGCTGCCCGCCGATAGCAGCCTGCCTTGGGTCGTCGATAAGCTGATTGAGTATGGGCTCAAAACGCGAATTAAAGTTATGGCATCGGGAAAGATGAGCACACCGTCGGGAGTAGCGGCCGCGCTGTGCTTAGGTGCAGACAGTGTCAATACCGCACGAGGATTTATGTTTGCTCTGGGCTGTATCCAAGCGATGCAGTGCAATAAAAACACCTGCCCTACGGGCATTACAACCCATGACCCTAAATTGCAGAAGGGCCTCGATCCCGAACTCAAAGCCGTCCGAGTGGCGAACTACGCTAGAAATCTTTTACACGAGGTGGAAGTCGTGGCTCATAGCTGTGGTGTCGTCAATCCTTACGAGCTAGGCCGCGAGCATGCCTACTTGGTGACCGCCAACGGGCTGCCCCAGCGACTGACCGATCGCTATCCCAACACGGCAAGAACCGCTCAAAGTTAGCACCTTGCGCTTGTTGAACTCAGCCAAACGAACTCTGCAACACCCTTTCGGTCTCATGCTTTTGAGCACCGTTGTATTGACGGTTGTTTTTGGGTTGGGCGCCGTTGAACAACGCAAAATACTATTGGCAGAGTCAGCAGAGGAAAGAGTAGCAACTCATCTCTCGCTGGCCTCAACTTTGCACTACCGAAATGAGGCCAACATTGCCGAAGAACTGCTCCCAGCCCTTGAGACAAAACCCAAGAAAGTTTGGATGCGGGCTATTCATGTAGACGGCGAAATATTGGCGATGGCGTCTCTTCAAAAAAACAACGCTGCAATACCAACACTCTCAAGAAACTCGGACAATCGAACGGAGGTGCTGACCTCCCTAGAATGGCCTTCCATCCGTACCCTCTCTAGCCCTGAACCCGCCTATGTCGGACCGTTGGCCGCCGTACCGTTCATGAACGCACAATTCTTGATATCGATTCCCGTGTTTTCGCCTATTGATCCTCTGCGCACAGACGTTTCACGCTCGGCGTACCAACAAGCACTAGGGCCAAGCGCAAGTCGGCATCCACGTTTTGTGGCGGGGTATATTGAGCAGGGTATTTTCCTAGGAGATATTATCGCACCCACGATACCCACGCTGGGCTTCGTGCTCATGATTTCAACAATAGCTGGCATTGCCTTACTTTTGACATTACGAGGTTTCGTGCATCGATTAGATTTACAGACTGCTCAGCTTGCGACGCTCATGGATCGCACCGATGCCCTTGGTCTGCCGCAAAAAATTGAACTAAGCCCCCAACTCAACGGAAACCTTCAGCAAATCGCCTTGACCTTTAACCAACTGATTAGTGATCGCCAAGATCTGTATGAACTGGGTGACAGGTCTGACTTTAAAGCTGCTGATAACTCCACTCTGCAAACTTCCGAAGCTTATTTTGATCCGGTCACAAATCTCCCCTCCCGACAATTGTTAATGGAGCAGATGGCACTTGTCATGAACATTGCCGCCAGGGAGCGCCGCCATGTAGGACTCGTGCTGTTAGAAATAGGCAATCTCGGGGAGATTCTAAAAACCCAGGGTCGAGAAGTCAGTGACCATGTGTTGCGCGAAATAACTTCGCGCATTTTAAAATCAGTGCGCAAATCCGACATCATCAGTCGCGGTTACGATGCGCGGGGGCCTGGGTTATTTGACGCCGATCAGTTCTGCGTGGTCCTTCATGGCATTAATGGCACCCAAGCTGCTCTTTCCGCGGCACAGCGACTATTAGACCTACTTCGAGACCCCGTTAATGAAACGCACATGCTTCAAGTGGTGGCGGGTGCTGCCGTGGCACCCCTGCACAGTGAAACACCTGAAGGTCTCGTTAAAGCCGCCAAAAACGCTCTTGTACAGGCACGGAATTCGAAGGAAACCAATGCCATGCCGTTTTTTCGAGAGGGACATACCTAGAGGGTCAAGGGGTTGCAACTTTGCGACTGGCTTCGGCCATAAATTTTTTATGGATAGCTCATGATGAACTACCCTCTCTAGGCCACTACTTTTAATGGCAACGGCTTAAACCGCCGTGGCGCCTCGCGCCCTTTTTCTCGCCGAATTGGATGAAACTGAAGTTCGTTAGCCGCCGCGCTTACCCCTGACACAAGCGGGTGCGCGGTACTATGTGTACAGCCGCCCTTCATTTTATCGCGCACTCAGGGCAACTCAGACAGCTGAACTAGGATTGCTCGTTTTCTAAGTCTGCGCCCGCTTCACTTAATTCTGCCTTGCGCGCATCTTGTACCTGATTCATGCAGTCACGAAAGCTGTCCACAACCTTATCAACACCCGAAGGATTGAGCCCGCCGGTATTGCCCGCCACAGAAAATGTCGAATAGACAGCGCCGGCCGTTAGCATGGACCAAGAAATGACGTGTATGGGAACACCACTATCTTTCATTTCATTGGCCAGAGTAATAAACCGGTTCGTGGCTTCCATTTGCTGGTCTTGATCGGACATTGCGCTATAGCTCCCATGATTTGAATGGCGATTATACCAGAGCCAGACTACCGCCTCATCTAATGTACCAGTTTGTTGTGGTGACTTAGGGCATGCTGTAGCCTCTGCGACGTCACCCTTCCAATCAAAATATATGCACCGAAGCAACTCTACAATGCTGGCACAAACCCCAACCGCGCTTCTTAAGCTCGGGCTTGCGCTTGGGTCTGTGATGCTTGCCAGCGTAAGCACTTACGCAGAAACGTTGGTGTCTGGAGAACTCAGTTTAGGCTACGAATACGACAGTAACGTGAGCGTCGATGAATTGGACAGAAGCTCTAGCGTGGGTGATGGTGGTGTTCTTTTCGCGGCAGACATTTCTGTGGATCACGATTTCACCGATAGAACATCCGCATCGGCCTCTTACGGTTACTCCCGTATCGACTACCAGGATTTCGAATTTCTAAATCGAGAGACCCATATGCTGGGCGGCAATATAAGCTCAAAGTGGGACAGTTTCACCGCAGGCATGAACTACTTTTATATCAATGCACGGCTAGACGGCAATGACTTCTTAACCTACCACCGAGTATCGCCATCCGTGTCAGGTTTCGTCAGTAAACGGTGGTTCTTGCGCGGAGCTTATGTTTTTGGCGATAAGACAATCGCTAATAGGCCCGGTCGTGATGCCCAGAATCACGGCACTGAGCTCGATGCCTACTATTTTTGGCGTGGACTGCGTCGCTACATTAACTTGGGCTATATCTACCGACAGGAAGACAGTCAGGCGGCGCGATTCAAGTATAAGGCTCACCAAGTCAAACTTAGAGTGGTGCAGCGATTTGAAGTTTTTTCAAAACTATCAACGCTGGAGCTTGGGTTACGCTATGAAGATAGAAATTATGACGAAGCGACACCCAGTATTGGAGAAAGGCGTCGTGACGAAAGGTTAAGAACGACTATTGAATTCGATATTCCCCTCACGGATCGCATCAACTGGAGGGTTTATGGCGGTTATAGTGATTACCTGTCAAACCTTCCCTCGGCTGATTATGACCAGTCTATCGTGGGCACTGTGGTAGAACTTACCTTCTAAGTCCTCATAGCGTTAGCAAACCATAGCCGTAAATATCGTCACGGCCAGGCGGGCCTATATCAGTTGCCGCGGCGTACAGTCGGGCAATTACGTCGCTATCAGGCTCTTGATGTTTCATGAGCGCAGCAGCGGTGACGGCAAAAGGAACCGCGAAGGAGGTGCCCGATGAGGAGGCATATCCGCCCCCTGCTACGGCGTGCCTCAAATTAACACCTGGCGCAGCCAAGTCTAGATAATCTCCCCGATTGGCCAATCTAAAAGCGCGACCGCGTTGATCTACAGCAGTTACCGCAACCACACTGGTGTAAGCCGCTGGGTACTGCGGTCTAGCCATTGGACCGCCATTACCTGCCGCTGCCAAAACCATAACACCTTGCTCTGAAATACGTGTGAGAGCCACTTCCAAAAGACGGTTTGGAGGGCCTGCCAAGCTCAAATTAATGGCATCAACCTCTGAAGAAAGTAACCAGTCGAGCGCTCGTACCAGGCTTACAGTACTGGCGATTTCTCCACGGTCATCATCCTGCTCAAATACAGCGGCGGCAAACAGCTCTGCCTCCGGCGCCAAACCTCTGAAGGGCACTGCATTCGCCGCGATAATCGATGCGATTGCAGTACCATGATAATTGGGTAAATTGGCGGCAGCCGCAAAGGGCCGCGACGAAATTTTCGCCGATGCAAAGGCTGGATGATCGGTATCGACAGCGCTGTCTACAATACCAATACGAAGGTTCATAGTCGCCAAAGCCTCTGGAAAGGCCATGGCATCTAGGGGCAAAATACCGGCTTCATCGGTTTGTAGTTCGGGCGTTCCGGCGGTGTAAATATGATTTAAATCGACTTCAGCCCGGTCTGATCCCACAACATCCATAATACCATCGCGCGTTGTTGAGATATCGAAGCTTGCAGGAGCAGCGACCTCCGCTAGTCGAAGACCCAAACCTGGAAGCTCAGTAAATTCGTCAAAAATATAGCCCTCGTCAGCCAGCTCATCGAAAACCTTAGGTTCTGCCATGACCAGCCACTGAT
>ENA-OQVM01004473-OQVM01004473.1-marine-metagenome-genome-assembly--contig:-NODE-4473-length-14227-cov-5.046431_pt1 | contig 14227 bp, 10 predicted proteins | sample MGYA00237776_ERZ505498 | MGnify/ENA primary metagenome ERZ505498 (study PRJEB26159, sample SAMN06265151) | marine metagenome | isolation source: Helgoland LTER site | place: Germany:Helgoland, sampling... | reverse complement strand
AAAGTAGTATTTTTTTTAAAAAAAACAAAAATATCAGAGTAATTCCGGTAGGTATATTATCATTCTTGTAAAGAAATTTTTATTAAAATGCCATTTTGGTATTGGTTTCTTTCAAGAAAGGCTTTGAAGCCTTTCTTTTTACTAAAAAAAAATAGAAAAATTTATTAACATAATAATAACATCTTTGCTCACCCCATTATTTAGATTAAAAAGATAAATTAGCGTATTTAAAAGCATTATCATGAGTTTAAACGCTTACATATTAGCCGTATTAAAAAGCAGACCTGACTTAGAAACCAAAAGAATACAACTGCTGGAACCACTCTCAAGTTATATTTTTGAGAAAATATCTCAGAGAGAAACTGCGGCTTTGAATTTTATTTGTACACACAATTCAAGAAGAAGTCATTTAGGCCAAATATGGTTACAAATGGCAGCCGCTTACTATGAAATTGACTTGGTGAAGGCTTACAGCGGAGGAACCGAAGAGACGGCCTTTAATTCACGGGCGGTAGGCGCATTGCAGCGGGCTGGATTTGTTGTGGAGGGAGGAATTGGAGCAAATCCGCGATATGAGATCTCAAGTAGTCTGGGAAACTTGCATTTAGTCAGTTTTTCCAAAAAATACGATCATTTAGAAAATCCCAAAAAAGATTTTTGTGCCGTGATGACATGTGCGGAGGCCGATGAGGCTTGTCCCATTATTTTTGGCGCTGATTTGAGAGTGAAGTTGTTGTATGAGGACCCCAAATCGGCTGACGGCACGGATCATGAGCGTACCGCCTACGATGAGCGATGTTTTCAAATTGCTACCGAAATGTTTTATGTCATGAAGCAAGTATTGACCGGACTCCAGAAAATCAAATGAAGCCGACGGCATTAGATTCATTTTTTGAGCGCAAGAATTTGAATAAATTTATGTGGCCATCACTTCAAAGGGTGATCATTTAACCTCATTTAACATATAAAATGCCCGGCTAGGGCAAAAAGGGTTTTTTGTTATTAAAAGGATTCCTATTTTTGCTGCCAAATGAATCAAGGATAACATGGATACGGAAGAGACAAATCAAGACTTAAAAAAGGAACATCAGCATAAAATTACTCAGGTTATTGAAGAGGTAGGCAAAGTAGTCGTTGGGCAAAAGCACATGGTGAACCGATTGCTCATTGGTCTTTTCACGCAAAATCACATTTTATTAGAGGGCGTCCCGGGGATCGCCAAGACCCTGACGGTAAATACCTTGGCTAAGGTATTACAACTTGACTTCAAGAGGATTCAATTTACGCCTGACCTTTTACCTGCAGATTTGGTAGGAACCATGATCTACAATCAAAAGAAAGCAGCATTTGAAGTCAAAAAAGGTCCTATTTTTTCCAATATGATATTAGCGGATGAAGTCAATAGATCTCCAGCAAAGGTACAATCAGCCCTTCTGGAGTCTATGCAGGAAAAACAAGTAACGATTGGGGAGGAGACTTACCCACTGGTTCGCCCTTTTTTGGTGATGGCAACACAAAATCCCGTAGATCAAGAAGGAACTTACCCCTTACCTGAAGCGCAGGTCGATCGATTTATGATGAAAGTCCATGTCAAGTATCCGTCAAAAGAAGAGGAACTAGAGGTCATGCGCAGAATGTCCAATATGTCTTTTAAACCCGAATTGAAGACCATATTATCCAAGAAGGACATTTTTGCCATTCAAGAAGAAATCAATGCGGTGAGTTTATCAGAATCTTTAGAAAAGTATATCGTAGAATTGGTTTTGGCCACCAGAGATCCTCAATCCTATCAATTAGATGATATGGCTCACTATATTCAATTTGGAGCTTCGCCAAGAGCTTCAATTAATTTGAATCTTGCGGCCAAAGCGGTTGCTTTTTTTGATCAGAGAGATTTTGTATTGCCAGAAGACATTAAGGAGGTTGCTGATGATGTGATGAACCATCGGATTTTATTGAATTATGAAGCCGAAGCTGACGGCATCACCACCCATGATATCATCAAAAACATCCTTTCTAAAGTCCAGATTTCCAAATAAGAACAGCCGCCCCTCTCCTCTGGGATTCATCGGTTTAACAATGACTTAACATGTTGCCGAAGAGTTTAACGAAAAGGTAACACTCAAACGCCTTGGAGTTAATACTTGACACGCATTTTTGCATTTATAAATGAGTGCAATAAAGCGCTCATAAATCATAAAATTTAACAGAAAACAGACTATAAATGAAAAACTTCATTACAATCTTTACATTCTCGTCCATGCTTTTCTTTTTGGCATGTGATGATGATACAGAAACATTAACGGTAACAGAAATCGTAACGGTAACAGATACAGTTACAGAAATAGAGACAGATACGGTAACGGTAACCGAAGGCATTGAAGTGTTGATTTCGGGAAATATTATGGCGGATGCTATATGGTCTGCTGATTCCGTATACATATTAGGAGGCAGAATAGCCGTGATTTCAGGAGTTACACTTACCATCGAGGCGGGGACAATTATCAAAGGCCAATATGGAACAGGAGCCAATGCAACGGCATTAGTAGTAGCAAGAGGAGCGACCTTAAACGCTCAGGGAACGTCTACTTCACCCATCATCTTTACCGCAGTCGCAGATGAAATTCAACCAGGTGAAATACTTTCACCCAACATGCCGTCAGATGCTGGAGGTCTTTGGGGAGGGGTCATTATATTAGGAAATGCACCGGCTTCATTAGGGGATGACGCGTCCGAATCTAATATTGAAGGCATACCAACATCCGATATCAATGGCTTGTACGGGGGCACAGATGCGGCCGATAATTCAGGTACGATCAGCTATATTTCTATTCGTCACGGGGGCTCAAACATCGGTGAAGGTAATGAGATCAATGGTCTGACTTTAGGAGGTGTTGGTTCAGCAACGAGCATTGAGGGCGTTGAAGTGGTTGCCAATGCAGATGATGGTATTGAGTGGTTTGGAGGAACGGTAAATGTTTCTAAAGTTTTGATTTGGAATTCAAATGACGATGGGTTGGACACTGATCAGGATTGGCAAGGAACTTGTTCGGATTACGTAATCGTAACGCCACAAGGAGGTTCAGCCTTTGAGTTAGATGGGCCTGAAGGCACCGCTAAAGTCAATGGAGCGGACGGCTTTCATACCTTCAGCAATGGCGTCGTATATGTAGGTGCTGATGCAGATCATGTCGTAGATTGGGATGGCGCTACCAATGCAGCCTTAGTTGACTTATACATTTATGGATGGGGAGAATATGCTGGGACGGCTATTGAATCCTTTGGAGGTGATGGAGCTGGCGTTTCTTCAGGATGGGAAACCACTTTGAATGAAGGAGATACTTTAGCAACGGTATTGGGTGCAGATGCTGCTGCAATTACTTCTGAAGTAGCTGCTGGTGCAAGAACCAAAGGTCCTGCGAAGTCTGTTTTTGATACTTGGACTTGGGCAGGATTATCTGGAGCCCTAACCACTATAGGACTTTAATAAGCAAAAGACTCAATGAAATAAAAAGACCGTTGGTATTTCCAACGGTCTTTTTTTGTTAAAAATGGGAGCGGCATTGGGAATGAGCTTTTGATCTTTGATTGAAGCCGTAACGTTTACCGATGAGACCGTTTGCTAGTCAGTGTAAGTAACGCCTCATGCGGGTATTTTTTGGCCAGAATGTTTAACCGTTTTGACAAAGAGATCAATCAAAGAAAAACAGGGGGCTTAGGGTCGATGAATAGGTCTTGAGGTGTAATATTATCTAAAACCACTACTTATATTATCCAATTATTAATTAAATAGGCGCTATTGTTAAGTTAATGTTAACTCATGGTAAACAGGATTTTATCATCTATTGAATCCCCACATTTGCAGTAACATAAATACTTAACCCCTCGTGGAGTTATTCTTAAAGATGACATCATTTTTTAAAAAAAAAGTAGCATGAAGATTTTTTTTATAGCGAGTTTATCTATTCTGTGGAGCACACTGATTTTCGCACAGCAAGGGACCATTAGAGGGACAGTGATCGAAGAAGAAACCGGTGAGCCACTCTTCTCTGTGACGGTCATCATCGCTGGCACGACCACGGGAGCCATTACGGATTTTGACGGAAACTTTTCTTTCTCAGCCCCTCCCGGAAGGCATGATCTTCAGGCAAGTTTTGTTTCTCTAGAGACGACAACCATTACGGGGATAGAGGTCAAATCTGGGGAAGTAACGGTCATTGAACAAATCAGACTGTATCCTGATGTGGAAGAGTTGGAAGCTGTAGTGGTTACCGCTCAAGTGGCAAAGTCTACCGAGGCAGCCCTGATCACGGTAAAGCGAAAATCACCCAATATGATGGATGGAATTTCATCTGCAAGTTTCCGGAAGATAGGGGATTCCAATGCTGCAGGTGCGATTAAACGGGTTACTGGGGTCAGCGTAGAAGGCGGAAAATATGTATATGTTCGTGGATTGGGTGATCGCTATACCAAAACCACATTGAATGGGGTAGATATCCCTGGTTTAGATCCTGATCGCAATAGTTTGCAAATTGATATTTTCCCTACGGCGCTGCTGAATAACATGATGATTCTCAAAACGGCTTCAGCCGATAAGCCTGCCGATTTTACGGGAGGATTGGTTAATATCGAAACCAAGGATTTTCCAGAAGAAAAGGTTTTCAATGTATCCTTGGGGATTACTTACAATCCCTCCATGCACTTTAAAAAGGAGGCATTAACCCACGAGGGAAGTGCTACGGAATGGTTAGGTTTTGACTCAAATGCTAGGAGCCTTCCTAGCCAGATAGACAATGCCGATTTACCGACCCCCTTCGTCAACGAAGCAACAGAACTGTATAGTACAAGTAAACTGTTTTCTCAACAATTATCGGCCCAAGAAGCGACCAATTTTATGAATTACAGCCTAGGTTTATCATCGGGAAATCAAAAGAAATTGGCCAACGGTAATTCTTTGGGTTACATTATATCAGTCAATTACAAAAGAGACAATGACTTTTATCAGGATGTGTTGTTTGGAGAGTATCAAAAAAGAGATGCCTCAGAGGCGTATGAAATGGGTGCGGCAACCCTAAGGTCGGGGGCTTATACTACCGAAAATACCTTAATATCGGGATTGGTCGGCATCGCATACAAAACGCAAAACGCAAAATATAAACTTTCTGTTTTGGGTCTTCAAAATGGGGAAAAGAAGACGGCTAAAATTAATACCGTTTCGGACCCTACAGCCGATGATTTTACACCGCGATTGATCTCAGACTATACTGCTTTTAATGATAACCTAGAATATGGTCAAAGAAGTTTGACCAATATCTTACTGAATGGCACACATTATTTTGGAGATACCCAGTGGAAACTGGATTGGAAGCTATCTCCTACCTTCTCAAACATGACAGACCCCGACATTCGACGGGCCGCTTTTTCTGATGACACAGGCGTCAACCGAATCAATCCTGGAGCTGCGGGATCACCCTCAAGGAGGTGGCGATTTCTCGATGAACGCAATGTGGTCGGTAAAGTAGATCTATTAAATACTGGGATGCTGTTGGGTAGAGAAGCTAAATATCGTGTGGGGACCAGTTATGTTTTAAAAACACGAAATTATGCTATTCAAGCATTCAATATTACGGGTATTCAGGCATCCACCCGATGGGAAGACAATGCCAGTTTCGATGACATCATTTCGGAGGTCAATTTATACGGATCCCCTGAGGATGGCTTAGGCAATAAAATCTATTATCAACGAGATGGAGGCATCAATCCCAATTCCAATGCGTATGCGTCAAGTAACACAAACTTCGCAGCTTATGCCTCAGCAGAAGTGTCGATTACCGAAGGGCTTAAGACCATTGTAGGTTTAAGAATGGAGCGATTTGAACAGCGGTACTCGGGCATGAATCAAACGGCAGCGAGTCAATTGGGGAATGCGACCGATGCGGGAGCCATTGAGTCGCTTACACAACAAATTAAATCAGGCGAAGTGGAGGGGGCTTATTTACTTGAAAACGATAAAGTACTTAATTCTACCGATTTTTTCCCATCTCTCAATGCCATTTATGGATTGACGGATGATCAAAATATTCGATTTTCTTTTTCCAAAACGATTGCAAGACCTTCGTTTAAAGAGCTGTCGTATGCCCAGATTTTGGATCCTGTGAGTAACCGGATTTTTAATGGTTCCTTTTTTAAATACAACGATGAGAATGGAAATGTGGTGTGGGATGGGAACCTTAAAGAGACCCATATTAATAACCTTGATTTGAGATGGGAACTCTTCCTCAACAGGGGCCAATTGTTTTCGGTCAGTGCATTTTATAAAACTTTTGATGACCCCATTGAATTGGTTCGTATCGCAAATTCCCAAACAGGGAATGAATTTCAGCCCCGAAATGTGGGTGAAGGACAGTTGCTTGGTGCCGAATTAGAATTCCGTAAGGCTTTGAACTTTGTAGCTCCTTCACTTTCAGATTTTAGCGTTTATGGCAATTTGACCTTGGTGGATTCGCGTATAGAGATGACCCCTATGGAATATGATTCAAGACGGGTCTATCAAAAATCAGGGGAAACGATTCAAGACACACGTGTGATGGTAGGCCAAGCTCCTTTTGTAATTAATTTTGGTTTACAATACAACAATGCAGATAGTCGACTTGATGCGGGACTCTTTTATAATGTAAAAGGCAAGACCTTAACCGTGGTAGGGGAAGGATTCTTTCCTGATATTTATTCGCAGCCGTTTCATAGTTTGAACTTTAATTTAAACAAGTCGCTAGGTAAAAAAGAACAGACAACCATCAATTTTAGCGTGAACAACATCCTCAATGACCAACGAGAAGATTTCTTTGAGGCTTACCAGGCACAAGATCAAATTTTCAATCAATTGTCACCAGGAACTGAGATAAGCCTGGGTGTAAAATACGCATTTTAAAAGAGGCTGTTCTTCGAAGAAAATGAGTTGAAAAAAAGGAGACTCTAATTTTATTCATTGAGTTTGCTCGGACAATCTTGCTGATCCGCAGGGCCGCCAATTAGATACATTTGCAAGTCTTCTATTCGACGCTCTGACAGCCGTAATAATTCTCGGCACTTGCAGGGGTTGAAGACTTCTTTTCCATTATTTTTCCGATAATGCTGATCCCATTTTTTGGGATATATGGCACGTAATCGCCGATCTCTATATTGAACCCAATAGACTTGTTCCATATTAAATGCATCAAGAAAAGGACGGTCGCTTTTATGCTTTACTTGAATTTCATTCATTAAAGCCACTATTTTGGCATCTATTTCATCAAATGTTGCACATACATCAACTTCGTTATTTTGTTCGAACCGGCAGCTATTAACAATGAGTATAATTAAAGCAATTAAGATATTTTCCATTCAATATTTAGGTTGATTTATGAAGAAACCAAAATTAAAAGAAACGGAGAGAATTAAATAATAAATGATTGTTACGAAATTTTTAATTTCTATGAACTTTCATCCGAAAGATCATGGTAGCATGAGTGAAGGACAACGGGTTATTAATTACAATATCAATTGTAATTTTTTTAATTTTTCGATCTCATGATTAATGGCTAAAAGATGTTCCAATGTTGTGTTGGCTTCCTTGGTATTGGGGCTATTTTTTGAAATTTGTCTGTATCTTTTTGAAAGCTTATAGGCTTCTGCTGTTTTAGCATCAATGACTTTTTGGTATTGTCCCCAATAAAATTCTTTTTTGAAGTCGAGAATTAAATATTTGGTTTGCATTTGATAAAGGGCAAGGCTTTGTTCGGGAATATGGGCCGTATCCAGTGCTAGGTGCATTTGGGTGTGTTTTTTCCCGGAGAGGGTTAAAAAAAGGTGGAGATCCATGTTCCCACCGTCTTTGAGGGCAGGGATTTTAATCACATAATAGGTCCCCTTATTGATGAGTTGTCCAAAACGCTTCGTGTATTTCCAAAATCCGAATTTGACTGCTTCAGGCTCAAAATCAAATTTGGTTTGGTACCCGGCATAGGAAATGGAGTTGATGGAGAGATTAAGAAGGGTTAATTTAGTGTCATAATCTTGACCAATGGAAAAAAAAGGAAAGGAACTGAACAATACGACCTGCATTGTGTGTTTAAACTTAAAAGAAATCAAACGATCAAACCTCATGGGTACAAAGATATTGATAACTGGTGGATCAGGTATGATAGGTCAAGCATTAAGCGCAGCTCTGAGTCAAAAAGGCCACCAAGTTTCCCATTTGAGTCGACATCCATCGAAGCATACGCCTTACCCTTCTTTCAAATGGGACATCGTCAGAGGATACATTGATCCACGTGCTTTGAAGGTCGATGTGATTATTCATCTATCGGGAGAAGGAATCGCAAATAAGAGGTGGACTGAAAAGCAAAAGCAAAAACTTATTGTGAGCCGCATAGATGCGGCTCAACTTCTTTATGATCAGGTTGTAAAATTAAAAACGCGACCCACAAGGATTATTTCAGCTTCGGCCATTGGCTATTATGGGAGTGATACTCAGGAGGAGGAATGTTTTGAGAACACCCCTGCTGGCGATGATTTCATTGGGCAATTCGTATGTAAATGGGAGCAACAAGTGAATCAATTTGAGGCGTTAGGTATACGGGTAAGCTTACTCAGAATTGGAATTGTTTTGTCTAAAGCGGGAGGAGCACTGCCTAAACTTACCCTGCCGATCTTGTGGGGGGTTGGTGCGCCTATCGGGTCAGGTAGACAAAGTATGAGTTGGATTCATTTAGATGACTTGGTGAAGATGTTCGTCTTTGTAGTTGAGCGTCAGGTACTGGGTATTTACAACGCGGTCACACAAAATACGACCAACGCTTTACTCACCCAAGCCATTGCAAAGCAATTGAAAAGGCCATTATTTTTACCGAACATACCAGGGATTTTTTTTAAAATTATTTTTGGAGAGATGTCAAAAATTATTTTAGGTGGAAATCAGGTAAGTGGGATGAAAATTATTGAGCAGGGATTCGAGCCGGATTACCGAACTCTTGAAGGGGCATTGAGTGAGATTTTTAAAAAATAAATAAAGAGGAGGATATAATTAGGGCTTATGTGCATCTAAACAAAGGAAAGAAATTCAGGAATTAAAGTCAAAGTAATTTTTTTATTGGTAGCTATTGGGATTTGCAAACGACAGAAGTCCGAGTGGTGATCGCTTACTTTTAGCGTGAGTATTTGCTTCCTCCTAATTTTTAGTTTTAGATCTACTTAATCGTTAATTTTGCGCTTGATAAGACCAAATAATTTATGGTGATTAAAAAATTGATCGAACAAGAACAAATTGAGGATGGGGTCATAGAAATAATTGGAGCACGTGAGCACAATTTAAAAGACATCCATTTAACCCTACCCCGCAATAAATTGATCGTCATCACGGGAATTAGTGGGAGTGGAAAATCTTCCTTGGCTTTTGATACCCTTTATGCTGAGGGTCAGCGCCGGTACATGGAAAGCTTTTCAGCCTATGCGCGGTCCTTTATTGGCAATATGGAGCGGCCGGATGTAGATAAAATCAATGGATTAAGTCCAGTGATTGCCATTGAGCAAAAGACAACCTCACGAAACCCAAGATCTACCGTTGGCACCACGACCGAAGTATACGATTTCTTGCGATTGTTATTTGCGCGAGCCGGAAAAGCCTATTCCCATGTTACGGGAAAACTTATGATTAAGCAGTCGGAATCCCAAATTTTGGATCAATTGTACCATCATTTCCAGGGGGAACGACTTACCTTGTTGGCACCTGTTGTTAAAGGAAGAAAAGGTCATTATCGCGAGCTTTTCGAACAGGTTAGAAAAATGGGCTATTCCAAAGTCCGTGTCAACGGCACTATTTTAGATTTGACGCCCAAGATGCAAGTAGATCGATACAAAACTCATGACATTGAAATTGTCATTGATCGTATGGTCATTGATGAAAAAGATCAAAAACGAGTCAATGATTCTATTGGAACGGCGTTGAAGCAAGGCAATGGAGTCATGATGACCTTAGCAGAGACCGAAGAACTATCTTATTTCTCAAAAAACTTAATGGATCCCGAGACCGGTTTGGCCTATGATGAACCTGCCCCCAATACTTTTTCTTTTAATTCTCCTTACGGCGCATGCGATCAGTGTCATGGTTTGGGGGTTATAGAAGAGATTACAGAAACCGCGATCCTTCCCAATCCCTCATTGAGTATCAGTAGGGGAGGAATCTTGCCTTTGGGTATGTACAGAGACATTTGGATTTTTAAGAAGATAGAAGCGATTCTTAAAAAAAATAAAATAAACATCACGACTCCAATTAAAGACATACCTCGACCGATATTAGATGTTTTGCTTTACGGAGAATCCGAATCTATTCAAGTAAGTTCTGTTAAATATCCGGGGACGGATTGGACGACTACTTTTGAAGGGATCATCAATTTCTTGAACAAACAGCGAGAAGAAGGATCTGAAAAAACGCGTCAATGGGTACGAGATTTTACGGATATCAAGACCTGTGATACGTGCCAGGGCTTTCGCTTGAAAAAAGAATCTTTACATTTTAAAATAGCAGACAAGCATATTGGGGAACTCTCAATGATGAACATCAACGTGCTAGATGAATGGTTTAAAAATGTGGAATCAAAATTAGATGAACGACAAAATATCATAGCCAAGGAGATCTTAAAAGAGATCCGAAAGCGGATTGGGTTTATGTTGAATGTAGGTTTAGATTATTTGGATTTAAATCGTCCTTTGAGGACTTTGTCAGGAGGAGAAGCTCAGCGCATTCGTTTGGCAACCCAAATAGGGACCCAGTTGGTTAGCGTTCTGTATATTTTAGATGAGCCCAGTATCGGACTTCATCAAAGAGATAATACAAAACTCATCAAAGCGTTGCAAGAACTCAGGGATTTGGGAAATACGGTGATCGTAGTGGAGCATGACAAGGAAATGATGTTGGAATCTGATTTCATCGTAGATGTAGGGCCAGGTGCAGGCAGATTTGGAGGACAAATTGTGGCCGCCGCACCGCCAATAGAATTTTTGAAAAAGAATACGAAAACGGCAAATTATTTAAATGACAAACTCCGCATTGAAGTACCTAAAATACGTCGAAAGGGTACGGGAGATCAAATCATTTTGAAAGGGGCTTGCGGGCATAATCTTAAAAACGTCAGGTTGAAATTAAGTTTGGGTAAGATGATTTGTATTACTGGTGTTTCGGGAAGCGGTAAATCAAGCTTGATTCATGAAACCCTCTATCCGATATTAAGAAAATATTTTTATAAGTCAAGAAAAGAACCTTTACCCTATGCATCCATAAAAGGGATGGATCATTTAGACAAGGTAATAGAAGTAGATCAATCACCTATCGGTCGTACACCAAGGTCCAATCCAGCGACCTATACCAGTGTTTTCACGGATATCAGGGCTTTGTTTTGCGAATTACCTGAAGCTAAAATCAGAGGATACAAGCCCGGTAGATTTTCCTTTAATGTAAAAGGAGGAAGATGCGAAACTTGTCAAGGGGGCGGCATGAGGGTCATTGAAATGGATTTTCTTCCAGATGTCTTGGTCGCTTGTGAGACGTGCAAGGGAAAAAGGTATAACCGGGAGACCTTGGAGGTTCGTTTTAGAGGTAAATCCATCTCTGACATGCTAGATATGACGGTAGAGGAGGCGGTAACTTTTTTTCAAAGTCAACCAAAAATATTAAGAAAGATCGAAATGTTGGATCAAGTAGGGTTGGGCTACATCACCTTAGGACAGCACGCAACGACCCTTTCGGGAGGCGAGGCACAGCGGGTCAAGTTGGCCACTGAGTTGTCAAAAAAAGATACGGGTAAGACACTTTATATTCTAGATGAGCCAACGACGGGATTGCACTTTCAAGACATAGGTCATTTATTAGATGTGCTGAACCGATTGGTAGATAAGGGAAATACTGTTTTGATTGTTGAACACAATATGGACATTATTAAGGTAGCTGACGAAGTCATAGATTTAGGACCTGAAGGAGGAAACAAAGGGGGACATATTTTAATGACAGGTACCCCTGAGGAATTGACGAAGTGCAAGAACAGTCATACCGCTACTTATTTAAAGAATGAGTTAACTTTAAAGCGTGAGTAAGCGTCAGCTTTATTGGATATTTCAAATAATAGGTTGGGCTCTATATGGGCTCATTCAACTCTTTCTATATAGTGTAGAATTTCAAATTACGCTTTCTTTTTTTTCGGGTCAGGTACTGCAAGTGGCTTTTATGGTTGGTGTGACCCACTTGTTCAGAAATTACATCATTCGAAATAATTGGATCGACGTCAAATGGGTAGCCTTGATTCCAAGGTTCATGATTGCAATGGTAGTTTTTTCGCTCGCTCATTATTTATTTATCATTCTTATTTCGTTCTTTTCAGGGAATTTGAATGGAATCCAAGAGTTTAATGTGCTCTATGTTTTGGCAAGTATGCTACAATCTATGGGGTTATTTGGGATTTGGTCTTTGATTTACCTCTCGTTTCTTTATTTTGAAAGATACAATAGATCGTTGAAGTATGAAGCTGCTATAAAAGAGATTGAATTAAATAATTTAAAGTCTCAGCTCAATCCCCATTTCATTTTTAATGCCCTTAACAGTATTCGAGCTTTGGTCCAAGAAGACCCCTTAAAATCTAAAAAAGCCATCACACAACTATCCAATATTCTCCGAAATGTTTTGAAGGCCCAACCTCAAGAAACCATCGCTTTTAGCGAAGAGTTGGCTACCGTAAAGGATTATTTGGCGTTAGAAGCCATTAGATATGAAGAGCGAATAGAAATCAGTTATGAGATTGATGAACATTCAAATTTTTTTCGCGTGCCCCCGTTGATGCTGCAAACTCTTGTGGAGAATGGGATTAAGCATGGAATTTCTAAACTTAAAAAAGGGGGTAAACTTGAATTGATTACCCAAAGAGTTGCGGAAGGGTTGCAGATTCAAATTAAAAATAGCGGAAAATTCATGGCCACAAAACAAAAAAAAAGTGGCTATGGTTTGCTAAACACAGAAAAAAGATTGAAATTAATTTATGGTGACCAAGCATCACTACAAATTGGTAACGAAAATGATCACACGGTCCTTACACAAATTATTATCCCTGAACCTTTATGAGAGCAATAATTATTGACGATGAACGATTGGCCAGAAAAGAGCTAAATAATTTACTGGAAAATTATCCAGAGATTGAAATTGTAGATCAGGCAGTAAATGCGGATGAAGCGTTAGAAAAGATCATACAGTTAGATCCAGAATTAATATTTTTAGATATTCAAATGCCTGGAAAAACGGGGTTTGAGTTACTTGAAGAGCTTGAAAAAGTACCCAAAGTTATATTTACTACTGCTTATGATGAGTTTGCCATAAAAGCTTTTGATGTAAATGCGCTAGACTATCTACTAAAACCGATCCAAGAAGAACGTTTAAAAGATACCATAACCAAGGTTTTGGCAGTCCAGGCAAGTGCTTTAGCCGAGCGAGCACAAGAAGGGGTGAGTGAAATTAAGCAACAATTAGGGATTAATGACCAAGTTTTCGTCAAGGATGGTGACCGATGTTGGTTTATAAGCTTGAAGGAAATTCGTCTTTTTGAATCTGATGGAAACTATATCAAAGTATACTTCAACAATGTTAAGCCCATGATTCATAAAAGCTTGAATGCCTTAGATGAAAAGTTGGATGAAAGAAGCTTTTTTAGAGCGAGCAGAAAGCATATTATTAACCTCAGTTGGATAGAAACTATTGAAACGTGGTTTAATGGGGGATTATTGGTTCAGCTGAAGGGTGGAGAAAAAGTAGAAGTAAGTCGACGACAGGCGGCTCGATTTAAAGAGAAGATGAGTTTATAGAAGGGTCATGACGTAGGATAAAATAGGCGGGCACAGATATCATCGCTGATAAGAAACCCTTCAAAAGTCAGCTTGAGCTTATTTAAGTCTAAAAAAGCGAAACCTTCCGAGCAGAGTTGGTCAATCAATACAAGGTGTTCGTTTTTAATATCCCTGTGGAATTTTTTTTCAAATTGCTCAAAATCAAGGCCAAAATGAGTTCTCAATCGCGTCATGATGTATTCATTCATTTTTTCCGTTAACGAGAGCGCCTCTACTATCGGATGGACCTTGTTGGTATCCAGTTGTTTTAAATACAGTTGATTGTTGCTGATGTTATAACTTCGGTTATCACCATCAAAAGAATGTGCCC
>ENA-OQVM01004472-OQVM01004472.1-marine-metagenome-genome-assembly--contig:-NODE-4472-length-14228-cov-2.523073_pt1 | contig 14228 bp, 8 predicted proteins | sample MGYA00237776_ERZ505498 | MGnify/ENA primary metagenome ERZ505498 (study PRJEB26159, sample SAMN06265151) | marine metagenome | isolation source: Helgoland LTER site | place: Germany:Helgoland, sampling... | reverse complement strand
AATGCTCTACAATTAAGAACTCACCTGTTTGTGACTCAGAGCTTAAGTTTATAACCGCTTCAGTACTGGGCGTACTACCGGTATATGGTTTAAAAAACCAACTTTTTGCTAACACAGGCTTTAGTTGAAATTTAACTGCCGTTGCATTAAGGGCTATTTGGCATAACTGAGCAGAGTTCCATAAATTAAACTGCTCAAGATAATAATAGACTTGCTCATAAAAAGCCGCATCTTCAAGGCTGAAGTAAGGATTTTTAAAAGCGCAATCAGTTAATTGTCTAAGCTTATAAGGTGTGCAAAGTTGCATATCGTCATTTAAATCAAGCAGTAAGCGGTTTTTCTCAGCGCATGCTATCCATTGCCATTGCTTTGACGCTTGTAACATTTGCTCCCCCCTACTTAGTACTTAAAAAAATAAAATAAGACAATAAGCTTAGAGTATAGCTGCTTTTGACCATTTTTAAAACGTCTTTTCACATTACTTGCCCAAGCACCTTTTTGTCTAAGATTCCATGAAAAACGATGAAAACCAGGTGTATTCTCTAATTTAGGATCAACATAACGGAATGTTTGACTTAAATTCATGTCCTCTACTTCTTCTACATGAGAGGAGAGCATCGTTGTATCGCTTACTACAGTCGCGATCAATTTATTTTCCGAGTTAAAAACATCTAATTGTATTCCTTCTTTTTTTCCATTGGGAATAAAATAATCCATTATGACACTGGTTCTTGGATATTTTGGAAATGAGTTGCGAACATTGGGAAATCTATAACGAATGGTGTTATCAGGCTTAAATAAATGTGGTTTTTTGTCAAGATTATTTATGTCCTTTTGTCTCAATGAAGTTATGTTATCTAGTATCCAAAATCCTCTTCCCATCGTGCTAAGAATGAGATCTCCTCTAAATATTTTAAGATCAGTGATTGGTGTAATTGGTAAATTTTGTTGAAACTTTTTCCAAGATTCGCCATCATCAAAAGAGATAAAAACACCATATTCAGTTCCTGCATACAATAAACCTTTTCTAACAGGATCTTCTCTTAATACTCTTGTGAAATGATCATTTGGAATACCATTTTCGACTTTGGAAATAAACTCCCAAGATTTACCAAAATCTGTTGTTTTATAGAGATAAGGCTTCGAATCCCCTAAAAAATGCCTCTCAACTGCTATATAGGCCTTTGCTGGATTATATTTTGAAGGTTCAATAGATTCTACACGCCCACCTTTAGGAAGTGCAGATGGTGTCACATTGTTCCAAGTCTTGCCTCCATCTTTAGTGAGTGAAATGACACCATCATTGGATCCCGTCCATATGAGCCCCTTTTGAAGCGTAGATTCCTTAATAGCATAAAGCGTACTGTAATATTCTTCACCAGTAATATCCCGTGTGATTGGACTTCCTGAATTCACTTGTTTGTCTTCTTCAAAAGCAGTTAAATCTGGAGAAATTGTTTCCCAAGAAAAACCATCTGTTTCTGTCTTGTGAAGGTATTGTGAACCATGGTATATAACGTTTGGATCATGCGGTGAGACGTGAATAGGCGCGACACGCTGAAATCGATATTTTAAATCTTTGGGATTATGACCGTATATGTTAGAAGCACCTACGTAATATCCTTTTTCAATTCCAGTAAGCTTATTAAATACACCAAACCGACCTTTGCAATTGGCATAAACGATGTTGTGATTTCCTGGTTTTGGAACCGCTGGTCCAGTTTCACAACCACCCGTATTTATAACCCAACCAATACCCGCTTTTTGAATTGAAGTTGGCGGATAACTTGGTACGGCGATGGTTGAAGAATTATCTTGTTGTCCCGAATATAGCCAATACGGATATTGATCATCTATTTCTAGAGTATACAACTCTGCTGTTGGTTGATTAAATTGTGAAGACCATGTTTCACCTCCATTGTGGCTAACATTTGCACCGCCATCATTAGCTTGAATTAATAAATTTGGATTATTTGGATTGACCCATATGTCATGATTATCACCGTGTGGAACACTCATTCGTTTGAAGGATTTTCCACCATCAATTGATTTTAATAGTGGATTAGCATTTGAATAAACAATATCAGGATTGGTAGGGTCTAGCTCAATATTTGTGTAATAAAATGGTCTATTAACCAAACCTTTATTGTCAGATACTTGTTTAAATGATTTACCTTGATTTATGGATTTATAAAGCCCTCCTTCTTGATTAGGAGCTTCAATTACTGCATATAAAATACTAGAATCAACCGCTGAAACAGCTAAATCAATTTTACCAATTAATCCATTGGGCAAGCCCTCTTTTAATTTGGTCCAATCTTTTCCGCCATTAATGGATTTGTATAATCCACCTTCTTCGTTTGTACCTCCTGAAATAATGGTCCAAGGTTTTCGTTCTGCCTTCCAAGCTGCAGCATAAATTATGTTTGGATTTCCTGGTAATAATTCTAAATCTGAAAAACCTACTACCTCTGAAACGTACAGTACCTTTTCCCAGCTTTTCCCACCATCCATTGTTTTATAAATTCCTCGTTCAGAATTGGCTTTAAAAGCATTTCCTATGGCAGCCACCCATACAATATTATGATTTGTAGGATCAATTTCTACCGCACCAATTTGCCCTACTTCTTTTAATCCAATGTGTTCCCAAGTTTTTCCCGCGTCGATGGACTTATACATCCCTTTACCGCTAATCACATTGCTTCTTAAACCATCTGAACCCGTTCCAACATATATAATATTAGGGTCGTTAGAAGCTACTTCAATTGCTCCAATTGACGGTGTTTTAAAATAACCATCTGAAATATTATTCCAAGTTGTTCCATAATCTTTAGTTTTCCATACACCTCCACCTGAGGCTCCTAAATAAAAAGTACCAGGCTCTTCGGCAGTTCCAGTAACGGTCGTTACACGTCCTCCTCTTTCAGGTCCCACACTTCTATATGTTAAGGACTTAAAGTCTTGGCCGAGCAACGTTAAGGTGGAACAGATAATAATCAGGAATTGAATTTTTACAAAGATGTGTTTCATAATAAGACTTATAAATAAGTTTAAAGTTAACCATCTAAGAATTATCATTGACATTTTATTAATTAGTTTTATTTATACTTAAATTAGTGTTTCTACATCAACGCTAAGTATATTACAAATTATGAGAATAAACCTTTTACTAATTTCACTATTGATAGTGGTTTCTTGCAAAAAAGATAAAAGCAATTCTTTAGAGGATTTAGAGATCTCAATTAATAACCAAATATCAAATATTGAGGGTGATATTGCGCTTGCTTTTACTGATTTATCATGTAGAACACCTCCACTATTAATCAATGTTGATGGTATTTTTCATGCAGCAAGTACCATGAAAGTCCCTGTAATGATTGAGCTTTATAAACAACAACTTGCCGGAGAACTAAGTCTACAAGATTCCATTATGATATCTAACAAATTTATAAGTATTGTTGATAGTAGTTCTTATCAATTAAATATCAATGATGATAGTGATGATATCATTTACAAGTACATTGGTAGTAAATTGACTATTCATGAATTGATAACATCTATGATTACTGTGAGCAGTAATCTGGCTACAAACATTCTCATAGAATTGGTGTCTGTAAAAAAAATAAATCAGACAATGAGAAGTTTTGGAGCAATAAACATGAATGTCTTACGTGGTGTTGAAGATCAAAAAGCTTTTGATCTAGGATTAAGTAATACGACAACAGCGAAAGATCTAAGTATTATTATGAAGGGGCTTGCTTTAAAATCTTTTTTAGGAACAGAGGAATGTGATGCTATGATTTCAATATTGAAGCAACAAAAATGGAATGATATGATACCTAAATATTTACCACATCATGTCGATATTGCTCATAAAACTGGTGCCATAACTGGTGTTCATCATGATGCCGCAATTATTTATCTTCCTAACGGTGGTGCTTATACTCTTATCCTATTATCAAAAAATTTGAAGAATTTTGAAAAAGGGACAGAACAATTAGCAAAAATATCTAAAACTATCTATGATTTTATGGCCTCCAAAGGTCAATAAAGACTTACAAGATGACTTTTTATCTGATTAAAGGCAGTGCGTTTATCTAATGTGACTTCCTGCATTAATGTCAATTGTCGCTCCTGTGGCATGATCCATCAGACCACTAGAAATAAAGGCAATTAGTGGTGCTATATCAGATGGTTTAGTTAATTCTTTTAACGAAATTTCACTAAGAATTCTTTCTTTGCCGTATTTTTCAATGAATGCGTCTGCCATTTGTGTTTTGGTAAATCCGGGAGCAATTACAAAAGATTTGATATTCTCTTTTCCAAAAGATCGTGCAACACTTCTTGCCAATGAGGTTAATCCTCCTTTGGACGCTGCATATGCTAAATAGTCTTCAGTTTCACCTCTAAATGCTGCTCTACTCCCAATATAAATAAAACGACCTCCTTGCTGTACTTTAAAATGCTCAATTCCAAGTTTTGTAAGTAATCCAGCTGCATCTAAATTCACAGCCATAGTTTTTTTCCATATTTCAAACCAATTCTCAGAAGTTTTCTCAATTGGATGAGAAATTGCGATACCAGCATTTAAAATGATTACATTAATAACACCAAATTCTTTTTTTACCTCTTTAAATAGTGCAGTGACCTCAGATATATTGTTTAAATCTGCTTTAAATATTTTTGAGTTTGTTGTTTTATGCTTTTTTGCTAACTCTTCCGCAGCTGTTTTATTGTGATTATAATGAATAGCAACTCTAGCACCCATCGTCATTAAATAATTGGCTGTAGTCTTTCCAATACCTTGCGAAGCTCCTGTAAGTAGTATGTTTAAGCCTGATAAGTCAATAGACATTGTTATAATATATTTTTTATCCAACCACCGTCAACTGCCAAAGATGTTCCGGTAATGTAACTTGCTCTTTCGCTTGCTAAAAAGGTAACGGCAGCAGCAAATTCATCAGGGTTTCCAAACCGTTTTAAAGGAATTTCATCAATTGCAGATGCAAAGGAAGGTGTTTTTTTTATTAGTGATAACAACCGATTTGTTTTTGTGTAGCCAGGCATGACATTGTTCACTGTTATATCATATTCACCCAATTCACTTGCTAAGGTCTTTATTAAACCAGCTACTGAAGCTCGAACAGAGTTAGATAATATTAAATTAGCAACAGGTTGTTTCACTGCTTGAGATGTAATGGCAATAATCCTTCCCCAACGTTGATGTTTCATGCCTGGAAGTGCTGATTTAATTAATGAGACTGTACTTGCAAGTAATAAATTGTATGTGTTATCCCAATCTGTCATTGACAAACTTTCAAAGGTTCCCGAAGGCGGTCCACCCGTATTAGTTACGAGAATATCGAGCGCGTCATAACTATTAAAAATCGTGGTTAGTAGTTCTGCTCTTTCTTTTTCATTAGCGAGATCACCACATATTGCCATCACACGAGTATTTGCAACAATTTCAATATCTCTTTTTGTTTGTTCTAATTTATCCCGATCTCTACCATTAATTATAACACTTGCTCCTTCTTTAGCCAACTCTAATGCGACAGCTTTACCTAGGCCGTCACTTGATGCTGCTACAAATGCTCTCTTATCTTTTAAACCTAAATCCATTTAATTATTTTCTTAGGTAATCATCGGTTCCATCTAACCAATCTTCTCTAATTGGAGACCAGGTATCTACCTCTTCCACATCACCAATCATTAATGCTTCATGCGGAACATGTGCTGGTATAACCACAGAATCTCCCGGTCCTAAGTCCATAGTTTGTTCTTTATTCGCGCCAAACCAAAACCGCATTGTTCCCGATATTACTTGTGTCACTTGTTCGTTTACATGATCATGAAGCGGTACTAAAAAACCATCTTTAAATTTCATTCGAGCGACCATTACTTTTTCACCATAAATCATTTTGCGCTGCATTTTGTCTGTAACTTGTTCTACGGGAACGTCATCCCAATTTATTTTTTTTACCATAATTTTATTCATTGTTGATTAATTCATATCCTTGATTAATTCCTTTTTCTATCGCTGGAACTCCACGATCCATCCATACAGGTTTGGGAGCATTTTGTAAATAGTAATCAAAAAATTGTTGCATTCTTATATTAAAATCTTTTCGATTTTGCATCTTTAATGGCCAATGTCTTGCACCATTATAATTGAGTAACCATGAAGGTTTACCAAGACGCCTTAAATTTACAAAAAACTCAATACCTTGGTACCAAGGTACATGTCCATCTGCGTCGTTATGCATAATTAGTAATGGTGTATTTACTTTATCTAAATTGTAGATTGGTGAATTTTCAAAATAACGTTGAGGGTATTCCCAAGGTGTCCCTCCTATTCTACTTTGTGTATGTTCATATTGAAATTGTCTACTTAATCCCGTATCCCATCTAATTCCTCCAAAAGCACTTATCATGTTCACAACAGGAGCACCCGATTCTGCAGCTTTAAAAATGTCTGTCTTAGTCACAAGGTATGCTATTTGGTACCCTCCCCAACTATGTCCTTGAGTTCCAATATTGTCTGCATCCACAAAGCCTTTTTCTATCAATGAGGTAATTCCAGGAATTACACAATTAAAAGCGCTTTCTCCGGGATACCCAATTCGGTAATAAACATCAGGATTAAAAATTAAGTACCCTCGACTTGCATAAAAGCTGTAATTAATTGTTGAACGTCCTGGATTTGGTGCTTTGTGGGCGTATAAGTTATTAGAACTTTTTTCGTAAAAATTAACGATCATTGGGTATTTTTTATTGGCATCAAAGTTTTCAGGCTTAATGAGCATTCCTGTTAGAGGTAGGCCATCCAAAGAAGTCCAATGAACCAATTCTGCAGTTCCCCAGTTATAATCTTTTTGTTGTGGATTGGCATTACTTAACATTACTTGTGATTTAAACGTTAAATCCGACACTCTAATATTTGGAAATTCTTCAAATGATTGCCGCGTAAACATAATATCATCACTCAGTCTTGCCTTTCTGAAAGAGGCATATCGGTAAGGACCTTTTAACATAGATTTTCCTGATTTCCTCTTGTAGTTATAAGTATAAAAACCTGAATATTTAGTGTTCTCATTAAAAGTTGTGAATACTAATTTGCTGGAAGTATCAATGTACCTTTTATTTCTATCTAATTTAACATGGCGGTATGTAATTTTATTTTGGCGACCATCTGTAAGTTTGGTACCTGTGCCATTGTCTGGATTAAATTCCCAAATATCATAGCGATCATACAAGATAAGCGAACTGTCATCTTTTGTCCAACCAGCTGATCCATAAGATCTTGGATGATTTGGCGAATCATTTAATTCATTATAAAAATTCTTTTCTTTGGTTAGCTCCATATATTTTCCAGAACCAATATTGTACGTAAACCATGTACTATCTACTTGATTGTAACCATAAGCATACTTCCCTTTAGGACTAAATCTGACAGAGCTAGGCGCTTTGGTTATGGCCACTTTTAAAGAACCATCATTAATATTGACAATTGCCAAGTCATTTGCTGAAAATTGCCCAGTCCACTGCGCTTCTAAAGCATAGGGCTCGGTTGTATTTACTAAAGCATAATCTGCATTTCCTTGATCCCCTAAACTGGCATTTGGATATTCTTTTGTGGCAATTTGTATGAGCTTTTTATTTTTTAAGTGATAGACTGTCTGAAATGATTTTTTCTTATCGTTTTTTACTTGTTTTTCCTGGACAGTATAGAGACGTGGTTCATCATAGGTCCAAACCTCAACATTGACAACTTCTTCCTCTAATAAAAGGGTGTCTTTTATTATTGCAGGTAATGCAAGACCGAAATACAATTTAGTGTCATCTTTTGAAAAGGTAATATCTCCATCAGAAGAAACTCTATATCCTTCAGGTGTTGTTGTGTTATCAACAACCAATTCAGCTGCTGCTAGTTCGGTATTCCATGTGTAAAGGCGATTTGGTCTTAGATAGGCTTTTGTCGTATCGGCATCGGTAACAAACCCTAGATTTTTACCTGAATCACTAAAATTTAGCTGATAATATTTAGTTCTATCATGAGAAGAAAAAATATGTTTCTTTTTCATGGTTTCTAAATTAATAATATAAACACCTGGCTTAGAAGTAATATCCCTTCCTGTTGTCGTATAGGCTATTTTTTTACTTTCTTTCGAAAATACATAATTAGTCACAAAATATATCGTGTCTGCGCTTGCTGTAATTAAGTTTTTTATAACCAATGGAAATCCTGTTTTAGAACTTGCCTTTTTTATTGGTTTTTTCCTCGTTTTACTCGTGTCTGACAATATTGAATCTTTTTCTTTTCCAAGGCTTTTTTTTGTGGTTTTTGTCTTAGCTACATAGTAAGTGTATGCCACAAAACCTGACCACTTTTGAGGTATTTTATAAGATTTTATGTGTGCAATTTTTTCTAACACATGATTTTTTAAATTATAAATACCCAATGTGTCCATAGGCATTTTATTTTTTTTGACTTTTCGACGCTTCATTTCTAAGATACTATCTTGCCATTCTTTAATAGTGAAAACAGCAAACTTTGAATCGTAGGTAAATTGACCTCTTTCTGAACGTTCATGCTCGAAGATAAGGTTGGCATTGTTGTCCTTAATTTTTAATTGGCTATCCTTTTCTCCTTTTTGAAGAGAATACATGATAAAATTCCCATCAGAACTCATAGTTTGACTTTGAATTCTATTCCATATATCAAAATCTGAATGATCAAGTATTTTTTTTTGCCCCATAGCATTACATAAAATGCATAAAAAGACAAGGGATAAAACGTGTTTCATAGTATTATATTAATATTTTACAATTGGAATTTGTATTTGAGATGGGTAGATTGAAGAATGATGCACCTTATTGTGAGCAATAACACCAATTTTCTCATCATAATTATTTCCGCCAGTATTTAAATTTCTTGCAAAACGTGGAAAGTTACTACTTGAGATTTCAATTCTGATACGATGTCCTTTTTTAAATAAATTACTCGTTGACATCGGTGTTAAGTTTACTTCGTAAACGTTCCCTTGTTTCATGAAAACTTCTTTATTATAACCTTCGCGATATCGCACACGTTGTATGGTTTCATCTAAATTATAGGCAGTGCCATCAGGATATACATCGATTAATTTAATAGTAAAATCTGTGTCTTTGACATCGGATGACACAAATAATTTAGACTTAATAAATCCACTGACCTCAGTATCTTGGTTTAATATGTCCGTTGTGTAAACTAAGATGTCATTTCTTGCCTCCATATCTTGTTGGTCCCATGAGCCTCCTTTTACTGCATTACCTGTGCAACATACATTACCTCCATAAGATGGAACAGGGGCCATAGGGTCGTATGTAAAGTTATCAGGAATATCTTTTTTAGCTTTAACTCTCGATAGTTTTCCGTCGCCGAACCTACTGTTGGCATTTCCAGAACTATTTAGATAATAGGTCACCATTTCCGTATTTTCGGGTGGCCATGCATTGGAGAATTGCCACTGATTGCTCCCCATTGTATAATACTGAACTCTTGGTGTTATTTCTTTGAAGTCATTGGATTCACCTTTGAGCCATAAATCAAACCATTTTGTGATTTGCTCATCGTAATTAAGTCGTGCATCACCAACATTTCGTTCTCCTACAATCGTATTTTCTGTAGCTCTCGTGTAGGCACAATGTAAAGTTGGCGCTATGACTAAGTATTGATTATCTCGTATAAACGCATCTTTTGAATTATTTCTAGCATGATTAAAAAGCATTAGATTTGGAGTTATTGATACATCATACCAAGATGTAAACCAAAAACTTGGCGTACCTATATCCTTGTCATCATGATAAATACCACCTGTATACCAATCAGGATCATCCGGCTTTCGACGAATCATTTTGTCAAAGATTTCATGCTTACCGTTAATATTTTTCAAGATATCTTGAATTGGTAAATGATTTAATGCTTCAGACATATCTACCTTTGGATTTTCTGGATCTAAATCATAAAATCTTGAAATTCTTATAAGATCTTCTTGTGTAGCTCCCTGGGGAATTCTTGGCTTGAACTTATCATGTTCTACACTGTAAAGCCAGGAGAAGAATAACATTTGTTCAACTCCACCACGATACCAATTACCTTGCTCGTTAACATTTCCTACACGTCCCACACCAGCACCGAACCCTTGAGGTACCATGGCAGCATGTGATGGATGCTCAAGCGCAGATACAGCCATTTGCCATTCAGCAGTGGATGAACAACCAAGAGTTCCAATTTTCCCATTGGACCAAGATTGATTTTTCATCCACTCAAATGCATCATAGCCATCTGTAAGAGGCACGCCTAGAATGTCCCATTCTCCCTCTGAGTAATAACGTCCTCGCTCATTTTGGACCACGTATGCATATCCTTTTTTCACATATTCATAGGCACGTTGAGCAGTTCGTGTCCTTTGCTTTCCATTACCCCACGAATTAAAATTATAAGGAGTTCTTGAAAAAATAATGGGGTGTTTTCCTTTTGATTTTGGTCTATAGATATCAGTTGCCAATCGGATTCCATCGCGCATTGGCATCATTACTTTTTCATCTATGATCGCAATGTCACTAAGTTTATTTAAAATGTCGTTTTGGGTTTGCGATGCCACCTTGTTCATAAGATAGCAATTAAGTACAATTAACAGGAGCGAAAAACGCTTTATTCTATGGCTCATATGTGATTGATTAAGTATTGAATTTAAAGGTAGCAAAATGAACTTAGAGATTATACTTTGTGACCATATTTAACAATTTCACAACTAAATTTAAGGCCTTACTTTATCTGTTGTCCATTCGCTTTATTATAAATTAGAGCTCGTGTTAAAAATTTGATGAAAATAGATTAAAAACGTAATTTTATTTCGTAAATAAAAAACCACTAAAATGATATCAATTTCAAGACCTATCTATGCCATTAAACAATGTGCGTTCATCATATTCACCATATGTATTAACATGTCTTTTGCGCAGGATAAACTCAAAAAAATGCCTGGATATGAACGCTATTCTCAAATAGCTCCTAAAATTCGAAATTCTGTAAAATTGGTCCCTAGAATTTATAATTGGGATGTTAACAGTGCTTCATTTGAATACAATTTTAATGGAAAACGTTTAAAATTTGATGTTACTTCGGGTAAGACGACAGAGGTAGAAGACCATGTTCAAACCAACAGAAGGTATAATTACAGTGATAGGCCACAACGTGGAAGACAATATGCTTCATCAAACTCTCCTGATGGTCAGTACAAGGCCTACACAAAAAACAGAAATATGTACATCAGTTCACTTGATGGAAGCAATGAAATAGCAATTACAACTGATGGAAATGAAGTCACTCAAAAAAAATATGGTATCGCAACGTGGGTTTATGGTGAAGAACTAGGGCAAATTACAGCAATGTGGTGGTCACCGGATAGTAAAAAAATAGCGTTTTATCGTTTTGAAGAAAAAGATGCTGATATGTATTATGTTCTATATGACCAAGTCAAAATTCAAGACTCTGTAGAGGTTGAAGCATATCCCAAGGTTGGCGCAGATAATCTTCCTGTTGACGTTATGGTTTATGATTTAGATACAAAACAGCTAACGCTTTTGGATACACGAAATGGTAAACCATATGATGACGGCGCCTTGGGGACTTATTTATATGGAATGGATTGGACTCCAGATGGTAAGGAGTTTTTATTTCACACCACAAATAGAAAACAGGATGTTATGGAGTATAAAGCTGCAGATCCTACGACTGGCAAAACAAGAACTATTGTACAAGAAAAATGGTTGCCTAGTTTTACTAAAAATACTCCTGAGTTACAAGTGTTGAACGATGGTCAACATTTTATTTGGGCATCAGAGCGCAATGGTTTTAATAATTATTATCTCTATAATTGGGATGGTACGTTGCTTAATTCTATCACGAATCACAATTTTGAAGTGAACAGAATATTAAAAATAGATGAGGCAGACAGATTACTTTACTATGAAGCTCGAAGTGGCAACAATCATATGAAAATGCAGCTCCACAAGGTAAATCTTGATGGCACAGACGATGTAAGACTTACGGATACAACCTATCATCACAACGTCACGATATCTCCCAATGGAGAATTTTTTATCGATGTGAGCCAAACTCATAACATTGTGCCATTTACCACATAAATGAACTCTGAAGGGACAAAAGTAGCAGAAATTTTAGAAAGTGATAAGAGTACTTTTGATATGTTAGGTTTAAAGACCGTTGAAGTATTTAAATTTATATCTGCGGATGGTGAGACAGAATTGCACGGTATGTTGCATTTTCCTTCTAATTTTGACTCTAATAAAAAATATCCTTTACTTCTTGCAAATTATGGAGGTCCTTCTACAAATGCCTTCAGAGAAACTTTTACAATGCCAAATCCATTGACGGAATATGGATTTTTAATTGCTAATATTGATGGTAGAAATGTAAAAGGGCGAGGTAAAGAGTTGTTAGATCAATTATATGGCAATCTTTGCATTGTGGAAATGGATGATTTTGCTGAGGGCATTAAATCCCTTTATGATCGTCCTTATTTCGATAAAGACCATGTCGGAGTTTACGGAACCTCCTACGGAGGTACGACTGCCGCTGCTAGCTTACTTCGATTTCCAAATACGTATCACGCTGCGGTTGCTAATTCTGCTGTTACGGATTGGAGAAATTATGATACGATTTATACCGAACGTTTTATGAATCTTATTACAAATAATAAAATTGGATATGATGCGTCTAACCTAATGAATTATGCAAAAGATCTTCAAGGAGAATTAATGATTTATTTTGGAACGAGTGACAACAATGTACATCCTTCAAATTCATTGCAACTTATTAAAGCCCTACAAAATGCTGGAAAAAGTTTTGAAGTTCAAGTGGGGCCAGACAGAGGTCATACTGCCATGAATCGTGAACGAATGATGGAATTTTTTATTGAACATTTGGTCTTAGACAATAACAATAGAGGAGTTCGATAATTATTCAGCTGCTCTTCCATGAATTTCAAAGAAGACATCGTCAAAATTTTGTCTGAGATAAGCACGAAGTTTTTTTCGATAATCATCTTTTAGCCACTCTACGAAATTGAAAGTACTTTTACAGATGCATTTTGTGTATCTATGTATTCTGAAATCGATGTCATCCCCTAATTTCTTGGCAAGATCGATGGCATCGTATACATCTTCACTATTTTCAATACAGATTCTTGCGTGTTGCTTAATGGAACGTTCTAATACTACTTTTGAGGATTCTCCGTTTCTTATTGAGTTTACATAGGTCTCGTTGATGTCAAAAAAAACTTCTTTAGAATTTGAGAATTCTAATCTTAAGTTTTCAGGCATTTCGTAACGAAAATTACTCTCTAATTCTTCATCACTTAAAATGCCATCTAAATAATAGCTCGGTGATTTAAAAATACGTTGCCAATCTAAATTATCACCCCATGGTCCAAAGCGATGAAAATTATTTCCTAAATCAATGACCGTAAATTTATTTTTGTTTTGTAAAATTCTAGAACCTCTTCCAATCATCTGATAATAAAGAGTTAGTGATTTTGTAGCACGATTTAAAATGATCGACTCTACAGTGGGTTCGTCAAATCCTGTGGTCAAAATACTTACAGACGTTAATATGGCATCTGGGGTTTCTTTAAACCACTTTAATATAGCAGCTCTTTCTTTTTTTGAATGTGTATTATCTAAATGTGCAATAGGATATCCTGCTGTTCTAAATATGTCATAAACATATAGCGAGGTGTTAATACCGTTATTAAATATCAGTGTTTTTTTACCTTTTGAGTGTTCTTCATAGGCCCCGACTAGCTTACCTAGCATGTCGTGATCTGTATAAAGGTCTTCTGAAGATTTTACCGTATAGTCACCATTGGCACCTACAACTAAAGAGGTTAGACCTACATTGTATACAAATGTTTCAGCTCTCGATAAAAAATTATTTTGAATGAGTGATTCTATGGATTCGCCTACAATTAATTCATCATAATTATCGGTCATTGGAAGTTCAATATTTGAACTAAGAGGCGTAGCTGTGACACCTAAAATAAAGGATTTATGGAAAAATTTAAAAAGTTTGGTAAATGAGTTGTAGTGTGCTTCATCTATAATGACTAATCCAATATCTGAAATATCTAAAACATTGTCTGTTAACCTGTTGTTTAAAGTTT
>ENA-OQVM01004467-OQVM01004467.1-marine-metagenome-genome-assembly--contig:-NODE-4467-length-14244-cov-7.100798_pt1 | contig 14244 bp, 13 predicted proteins | sample MGYA00237776_ERZ505498 | MGnify/ENA primary metagenome ERZ505498 (study PRJEB26159, sample SAMN06265151) | marine metagenome | isolation source: Helgoland LTER site | place: Germany:Helgoland, sampling... | reverse complement strand
AGGCATCGAACATCCTCCCCGGTGCGCCATTTCCAAGAACCAAGGTCCGCGGACCGCGATCCAAGTGACTGTTTCCACTTTTATAGATAATTGATAACAGCGTTTTTATTCTAGGTTCCAAAAGGTACTCGATCATGCCGTCTCAGCAGTTGACCACAGAAGACATACATACGCTACCCGTGGTGCTGGACGCACTGAGGAACCCACGTTCGCCTCGTAGTGTTTTAAATTACATGTGCGCCTGCGATACCTCTGATCCTAAAGTTCGCGATCTTTTAAATACCGAAGAAAAGGTAGGTCCTTTGCTCAGTATTTGGTTTGCGAGCGGCACGGCATTAGATGCTCTTTGCCAGCCTTTTGCTGAGGTGGTTCGCGAACTCAAGGCCGACCCACCGACGCTAGTTGGCGGTGAGTGGGATACCCTCGAAGGCAAAGTGGCAAAAATCTTACTGGCTGACCAACTTTCACGATCTTGCTTTCGCGGTACTCCAGAAGCTTTTTCCTTTGATCCTATTGGTCGGAAGTTGGTCCGCGAGCTTGTTAAAGAGGATACAGTCACCGCCACGTTAGAATTGCCTGCGGCGCTACTCTATCTGCTGCCTTGGGCTTTAGCCCACTCTGAAGACGTGAACGACTTGGAGCGCGCCTGTGAGGTGATTGATATGGTCATCGCGGCCTATCCTAACTTCGATTTGTTTAAGGGTCGTAACAAGCAGGCGGTGCAGCAGCACCGCGAGGTACTGGAAAAGTTTGGACGATACCCACGAAGAAATGCCGACTTTGGGCGAGAGAACACTGACGCAGAGAGCGCTTGGCTGAATGACAAAGAAAACCTGCCAATCTGGGCTGGCGGGAAACTGTCAATTGACCAGACCATTAAATAACACCTCAGGTTTAGATGGGTTAATCTGCTGTGGACTCTGACATCACACTCTTTTTCAGGCTATTGTATGTTCCGTAAATTCACCAATGCCGCAGATGCCATGACCATTGCGCCAGGCATGGTTATGATTTCGTTTTCGGCAATCGCGCTTGGCGCAGCATTCGGTGGCTATCTGCCTTTGATTGCATTGTGGATGGAAACCCTAGAAGTTTCATTCCAGCAGATTGGCATTGTCAGCGGAGCCAGCGCGCTTGGTATCATTTGCAGTGCGTATTTCGCACCACATCTTGCTCAGAAATATGGCTATGTGGTCACGATAAATATCGGGCTAATTATAGCTGCGATCATGACAGTGCTGTTTCGCTACACCGAAAATTACGCCGCCTGGCTGGCGATACGGTTTGTCGGCGGGCTTGGCCTTGGCCTACATTGGGTACTGACCGAAGCATGGCTTGCAAATATCGTTTCAGACCATGGACGTACACGGGTAATGGCGATTTATGCCACCGCCATTTCGGTTGGCTTCGCCGCTGGGCCCGGCATCATCTGGTTATTCGGTTTTGCCACGCCAACACCATTCTACCTAATCGCCGCCTTCCTACTGATTGCAGCCTTGCCCATTTACATACTTCGCGGGCACGAACCAAACGCAGAATTTTCGAGCGGCGGATCACCCTTGCTTTTGATCCGCAGAGCGCCAACCGTTGCCTCTGCCTGTATCGTTGCCGGTGGAGTTGATCTTGCCTTGATCAGCCTCGTCCCAGCGATGGTAGCACGAAGTCCCGGTGCCGAGCCAGTTTTGGCGCTGTCGCTTGTTCCAGCAATGGCGCTTGGTACGATGTTCCTACAATATCCAATTGCCATCATGGCCGATCGTTATGGCCTGCGCAAAGTAAGCATCATCATCGCCACAACAGGGCTTTCTTTTTGTAGTCTGATTCCGTTTTTTCTTGATTCGATCATCATCGCCATTGGAATGGCATTCCTTGGGGCTGGTCTTGTTTACGGACTGTATTCAATTGGACTTGCGATGCTTTCTAAACGGTTCACTGGCGGCGAAATTGTTGCGGCGAATGCTGGTTTTGTCATCATCTTTGAAGCTGCAAATCTCATGGGCCCCGGGATTGCCGGTGTTCTACTTGATATGAACATTCGGCTTGGCCTGCCAATTTTCATGATCAGTATCGGCGTCTTCTATCTAGTGATCTCATGGGTGCGCCGCCATGCAAACCCAGACGAGTAAACAGTCGAAGCTACGCCGACGAGCCGCCTTCAAGATAAGCAGTACGTCACTTAGTAAGCTGACGGGGTGCGCTTTTACTGTGTAAAAATGTCCGCCCAAACTCTTGTTGTGCCTAGACTAGCATCCTCATCCATTTCGCTTTGACCTCGATTGAATAGCCCGCCCCATATCCATGTCCCACTCCCTCGGTTACCCAGCCACCGATAGCGTCAATCACGTCCGCGGGGCATTCAACTTCCCTTAGCCTGTCTCTGAGACTGTGCCGAAACGAGTGGATAACACAGCCGTGCGGCACTCTGGGCTTTAGCCACTTGTTTAATGCCGCGCTGGCAGAGTTAGCGTTGCACTTAACGCCGCTGCAATATTTAGGGAAGGCAAACTCCCCACATTGAGATTTGATCCGGCCAGCTGCCCAGAGGGATGCGCCCACCAATGGAATTTCCCTTATGCTCGATGGCGTCTTTAGGCGCCGCCATGGATGCTCAATCAAATCAATGTAAGGGATACTACCCTCCAGATTAATATCTGAGGATAGCAAACCACAGGCTTCAGATAAACGCATGCCTGTGTCGCTGATAAGGGCGATCATCCAACGTTGTTGGTCATCCAGCCTTCGGCACTCCCCCTGAACTTTCAGGAGCGCGTAGTCTGGTACAGGGAGCCTTTTCTTTGTCTTTGCATCAGCTGGGATGAAGATACCTTTGAATATGTTAGGCCGCTCCAGACCGTATTCTTTGATGGCAATGTTTAGGATGGCACGAACGGATGAAATCACTCTCTTCACAGACGCCGAAGCCATCCCCCGATCAAAGAGGTAATCGCGGAACTTGCCCGCGTCAGAATGAACCAAATCAGTCAGGCTCTCATGGCCAACGCAATCAATGAGATATCGAACACTGCGTTCTGAGCCTTCAAAGAACAGTTTTGTCTTATCTGTTCCCTTGAGCCGCTGATAAAGGGCTAACGCCTCCGGAAGACTTAAGCGGTGCACAGCCGCAATCTTGACCTCAGGCGCAGCAGACAAGCCGAGTTCACGTGAATAGACCATCTCCATTCGTAAACTGTCCCAGTATCGCTCCAGCCTATCTGAAAACGCAGCTGCTGAGCGTGCCGCTTTTATCTGCGATTTAGTTCTTAGCGAGACCTCTATTTTACGCTTATTGAACCGTTGCCTGAGGTCAGACGGCACTGCTCGTGAGAAGTAGAATGTATCTTTGCGCTTATAAAAGTATACCGGAGACCTTACCCACACCATTGGAAGTCAAACCCCTGTTCCAGAACGTTATCGTTTGGAAACAGTCACTTGGATCGCGGTCCGCGGACCTTGGAACTGGGAAATGGCGCACCGGGGAGGATTCGAACCCCCGACCCCTTGATTCGTAGTCAAGTACTCTATCCAGCTGAGCTACCGGTGCCTATGGCGGGGATGTAAGACAACCCCCTCACCGATGCAAGAGCGAATACAAAACAACGCGATAAAAAAAGGAAATTCGACCCAACGCACCCCAGACTCTGGCCGTCTAAAGTGTCGATATCAAACTCTAACTTTTGTTTGGTCCCTCAGGCGCTGCGTTTACCAGTATTTCTGGTTTTCAAGCGAGACGAAACCATACATACCGCAGCGCTGCATTGGGGTAGGCCACCGACTTGGGGAAAAGTCCTGTTCAACATTTTTGCTCAACCTGCGCCATTACGTGTCGCTGAAACGTGATGATTATTGCCGCCTACGCGTCGCTAAGAACGGCCTGGCGCAGCATTATTCACGCGATTTCAAGATTCGCACTGGATCCTTGCTTCTACGCCTTCGGGAATATCTTGAATTTGGCCCGCTATCCCCCGCCTCAGCACTCAATCAAAGCCTGCGATGCTTGTATTAGAGTTCTGATAGCCTGCGTGGTTGGGGCGGCGTCCTCAGATACTGTACCCGGTGATGTGGATGATTTTGCGTCATTTTATTGCGCTGGATTAATCTTCACCGGCAAATCGCACTCCTTTTTCTGATTTAACGCTGATTGATTTTCAGAATGGGGCGCGAGCCTAATCTTTAAAATCGCTTGGGCTAACCTTCTTTCCGTCCCCACTTCTACATTTCCAAGCCGCGGTGATTTTTTGCCTTCATACCAATCATCAACATCACCTTCACTCGTTTGACGTGACCCTTTCTCAAAAATGTCGCGATATCGGCGAGGAGAAATACCATAGAAATGCTCAATATTTACTTTGGAGCTACCAGATGTGTCTGCTCCGAGCATGTCTTGAAATAGGCTTTCTGTTTTACTTTTTGGATAAGGTTCCACAAAAACGATGCGCTCAATGCCAGCGGCGATTAAGTGTTTGGCACAGTTGTGGCAAGGATAGGTTGTGACAAATATGGTTGAGCCTTTTAGCGAGCGACCAAGACGAGCAGCATCTGACATTGCATTCATCTCGGCATGTACCATTCGGCCATACTCTGTGACGTTTCCCACTAAAGAGCTCTTTATGGCCTTAAGGTGTTGATCATCAGTCAAGATACTGTCGATTGTTTTTCCGTCCACAAGCAATTTTTGTTTTTCAAGGACGTCCAAAAAATCGTGAATTATCCGCTTTATCTCGCTTTTATTAGCCTCATTGCCAAGATCAATATCACGTTTCTTGTCCTTATCCTCATCCCAATAATTTCCGCCACCAAACTTTGGAACCTCATTGCACCCTATGGATATTAGGTCCCCATCTGGAGTGGTGATCGCTGCCCCAACTTGTCTTGATAAATCAACCGATCTTAACGCAGCAGCTTGTGCCATATAGCTGCCAAATTCGTCTCTTGTTGGAGCTATGGCATTTTTGCCAAAAAACGCATTAACAAACCGCGTGCTGGATTCATCAAGAGTTTCTTTCGACGCGCCGTTAAAAAACACGTCACCGCGGTGAAATATTTTTGAAATCCGCTGTCCATGCTCATGTTCCCGTTCATGTTGATCAATGTCGATCAACTTGTCAGTATGCGCCTTGCAGGCTGAAATATCCCAGTTGAGCTTATCGGACGATAATCGCGCGATTAGAGTTTGCTTCCGTCTGTCCAATGGTGTCACGACGGAAACCTGAACGAAGCGTTTTCCAAAAACTTTTACAAGCGTATCGATCTCTTCGGGGCGTTTCAGCTGGTCGATAATGAAGGCGTGATTGTCGAGGGGAATCCTTGCTTCTAGGTTAATAGTATGTTCGTCAGTCTCACCGGTCTCTCTTACGTGATTTTCTCGGAACGCATAGATTTTTTTGATTGCCTCAGCAGCCAAAACAGCATCGTCAGCGAACTCCTTTCGAACCAAATTACCCTTTAGAATTTTTTCCTCAAAGGGGGATTCGGACTCGTCCTTAAAGACGCACCCCTTAGCCTTCAACAAACTGTCCATCTCTGCGCTTAGGTTGATGATCACCGGGGTATAGTCCATCGTCTTGAGAGTGGATTCTAGACTATCGCGAGCTTCGTGGATAAGGCATCCAATTGGACCGACCAATCCAAACACCAGTTCGACGCGATCACTCATTGAAATTCCTTTCGCTTATCAGCGTGCAAGACATCGCTAATGCTTAACCTATACTTAAGTTATAATATGATTAATAAGTTTGGGTTTAATCAAATGGACAACAAGGTAGCGATTGATCCAATAGCCAAAGTGATTCACAATATGAAAATAAACGGGAGTAACTTTACATGGACCAAGAAAACCAACAGAATGAACCAAAGCCCGATCCAGTTGCACGTAACCTGAATGAAGAGCGAAAAAAATTTGAGGCAATAATTAAGCGCCAGCCTAAGGCGGAGCAGGAATATAACCGTGGTAAATTTCTATCTGCATAAATCTAGAACTTTTGACATAGGACGTGGCGCACCTTAGCTGGCCGCGTCCCTCAAGGCGGCTTTAGCGGTGTTCGACAACTCGAACAAAATCTCAGTTTAGCCCTTTCTCGACCTCAAACCACCCTCCAACTTTGATTTTTTCGCATCAAGGTCACCGATCTGCCATCCTGCGTTGCGTCCTTGACCCTGCGCTGATCAGTATTTCCGAAATTACCTGCATGGTGGTCATGCTGGTGCTATGTTGCACCCAGCTAGCGCGCTTGCGCCGCCTTTTATTTTGGATCAGATCCCAGCATGTGCATTATTTTTGCTATCTCATTGGCGTCATTGGCGTTTATTTGTCTATCCCAGACCCTAATTTAGCCTATCTCAAATTTCGGCCTGCACCCTATTAATAGTTCCCCCCGATGCCGCCGATATTGCCCGCAAGCGCACAGAGTGGTCAAAGGCGCAAAGCGTATCCCCCAGATCAACGAAAATGGTTTTTATAGCCATTTTTTGCATCCACATGAAAGTGATAAGGTATGCCTGCCAGATCGTTTTAAAATACGTTGAGAACGCTTTGGTGCCAAGCGCATTTTACAAAGCGCCTTTCGGCAGGCTTAGGAGAAAACTCGAGCCCTCTGCGCCCGTGTGTTGCAGCGTTAATGTACCACCGTGTCCTTTGAGCAACTCAGCCGCAATCGCCAACCCAAGGCCGACCCCGCCCTTTCTGCCACTGCCTTGAAAGGGTCGAAATAAATGTTCTTGTGCGATCTGAGGCATCCCGGGGCCGGTGTCAGACACCTCAATACACCAAGCTGAATGTACCTCATGCACCGCGATGGTGATCACCCCGGGCCGACCACTGGCAACAATCGCCTGACGCGCGTTGCGTAGCAAATTTGACAAGATGCGAAACACTTGCTCGGCATCGGCACGAATTACGAATTGGTCCGGCACCTGCGTCACAAAATCAACCGATTGTCCAACGGCAGCAAGCCGCTCACTCTCGACCACATCCCGCACCACCTCTGCCAGTGCCATCTGCCGCAGATTTGGCGACGGTTCTTCTGCTTTGCCAAAAGCCAATGTGCTTTCGGTCAAAGACACCGCGCGGGCGATGGATTGGACCAGTTTTGGTGCCATCCGCTGTACGATCGGATCCTGGCTGGTTTCTATCCGGTCGGTAAAAAGCTGTGCAGTGGTCAGAATATTACGTAAATCATGGCTCACTTTCGCCACCGCCTCACCAAGTTGGGATAGACGTTCTTTTTGCCGCAGTGCGCTGGTCAGTTGGGATTGCAAACTTGCAAGCGCCTCTTCTGCCTCGCGCAATTCGGTCACACGGGCCGAGGGGCGGATCATATTTCGCGCATCCTCAGGTGCCCGGGCATAGCCCTTCATATAGGTGACAACTTGCAAGATTGGTTTCACCAAGATAACCCGCACCGATGCGAGCAGCAGGATCGCTGTAAAGCCCGATATGATCATCGATAGCACCAGCACTCGCACACCATAGGCGATCATAGCATCGCGAAGAGAACCCGTGTCTGTTGTGATTTCAATCAGCAGTCCGGCATCACGCAAAGGCGCGCCAATGACGCGTATAACCCGGTCTTCGGTGTCCAAAAAACGCAAAGTCGCATCGCGAATCAATTCCAAAAAATTTGGATTCTGCAAGTCATAGGTGGCGCTGATTATGCCAGGAATTTCAGACGACAACATAAGTTGTCGCACGGCATCACGGCGCAACACGACGTTGAACACCCCGGCGTTTGTCAGCAATTCCTCTTCCAGTTCAGGCGAGATCATATCATCCGCCAGCAGCACCAACGATGCAATCTGCGCACGCTCCAGTCGCGCCAGCAGATAGCTCTCTCGAAACCGCGCCACAGAGGGAACAAAGAGCAACACTTCGGCCAACATGACAAAGATCATCGTCAGCAAAAAAAACCGTCCCGAGAGCGATCTCAACATACCAAAACCTGTTGCGCAGACTGTGGTTGCGTCTGCCTAAAAATTGCCTTTGTTTAGGCTTATCAAACTCTCAGTGGTAAAAACAGGCCTCAGTTGCAGGTCTTTCCGCTTTGCTCTGGGTTAGTTGGCTTAATTTGTACGCACCGATTGGGTGACCAGAGAAGGATGGCCACCGTGCCAGTCCAAAGGCGTCGGTGATCTTAGCACCCGTCCCAACAGAGTTTGAGGCGATCCGAAACTTTCATGGACCACATCCCTTAAAATGAAGACGGTGTAAAAATGTCACAAGCAATTGTAGAATTCATACCACTGCAGTGTACACAGACTGCCGCATTTACTGTCTTTTAAAAAGTTTGCGACTTGGTGGCCCACCCGCTCTTTCTCACTTGCCGCCGAACAAGGGCATCGGCCAAGGAAAATATTATTTACGCCCAAGGTCGGGGGCAAGATAACCGAAACGCTCTTTGATGGCAGCCAAGCAGATTGGCGCACAATGCTTGAATTTACGCGGGTCAGAAAATTAGCCAGTGCGTGGCACGTCTCCACCACAGAAAAAAGCAAGCCGCATAGACGTCGCATTTCGGGAAAATGATGACAGGAGTGTTGTCACGCTTACCCATTCTGGTTGGGGCGCTTTAGGGATAACTGGCGTTCTAGCCGTGAAACCTATGATTCTGATTGGGTAATGGTCTTTAGCAAGGCCTTTGCCGCTGCATGCGCATACAAAACCGGCGAGACGTAAAAGCCAGCGATTGTATGCTTACACAAAAAATCTCATCCTCAAGGTGAAAATAAGCGCCATACAGTCCTTGCTCCTTGTCAACCCAGCGACGTGATTTTCTGTATTTGTCAGATGGTTTTGGTTGATTGTGAACCACGCGTCACGGTTTGACGCCCGCTTGTCATCCGCGTCTGGATCGCCGTTTGACATATCTTATTACCCGCCGTATATCACGGGCCTGTTATAGACCGAGCACGGGCGAATCTATTCGCCACCGCTCAAAAATTGGAGACGGAGCGATGAAACGCACCTTTCAACCCTCGAACCTCGTACGCAAACGGCGTCACGGCTTTCGTGCGCGCATGGCCACCAAAGCCGGTCGCAAAATCTTGAACGCCCGTCGCGCACGTGGCCGGAAAGAACTCAGCGCATAGAGCGTAAAATAGGGTTGCACGAAATGGCACCGCCGGCAGACACCTCGGAAGGCAACATTGCCAGTCCGACGTTTCCGCCGGCGGTTGCTTTTTTGTGTCAGACGCTCAAGAAACGCAGCGATTTTCTTGCCGCTGCCCAGGCTGCTCGACAATCCACTAAATCGATGACCGTTCAAGCCCGAAACCGCAACGATGGAAGGGGTGACATCCGGGTTGGCTTTACCTGTTCCAAAAAGGTTGGTAACGCAGTGGCGCGAAATCGCGCCAAAAGACGTTTGCGCGCGGTTGCGCGCCTACTTTTGCCACTCCATGGCAAGGCAGGATATGATTATGTGCTGATCGGGCGCCCGAATGTCACCGCCAGCCGACCCTATACCCAGCTTGCACAGGATTTTCAGACCGCTTTAGCACGTCTGCACACACCCCGCCCGCCATCACAAGACCACACATGACGGTATTGGCACGAATTCTTGCGGCACCCGTGCGCGCCTATCGTTTGATCTTTTCGCCGTGGGTCGGGCATAATTGCCGCTATCAACCCACCTGCTCTGCGTATGCTCTGGAAGCGCTGCAAACCCATGGCGGGCTCAAGGGCGGGTGGCTGACGCTGCGGCGTATCGCCCGGTGCCAGCCCTTTGGAAGTGCCGGCTATGATCCGGTTCCACCCGTCAAGCGGGCAGAACAATCCGAAACTGGCCATAATAGATGACAAACATACGCTATTGTTTGCTCAAAGACGCCGCTGAAATGACTTTCCTCACACAACCTTGTTTGGCATAAGCCGCACCATGTTAGATCACAAAAACGACATTCACCCGCTGTTTAAAGGGGCACCAAGATCGACCGAATTCAAAAAGCTGCGCAAGCGGTTGGTGCAGCAAACCTGCGAGGCGATCACGCACTACGGGATGATCGAACCTGGTGCGCGCTGGCTGGTCTGTCTGTCAGGCGGCAAAGACAGCTATACTCTACTGGCCGTTCTGCATGAATTGAAATGGCGCGGCTTGTTGCCTGTCGATCTGCTGGCTTGCAACCTCGATCAGGGCCAGCCTGGGTTTCCTGCCACGGTATTGCCAGAATTTCTAAAGACGCACGAGGTGGCCCACCGTATCGAATACCAAGACACCTATTCCATTGTAATGGACAAGATACCCGCAGGGCGCACCATGTGCGCGCTGTGCTCAAGGTTGCGCCGTGGCAACCTGTACCGCATTGCCCGTGAAGAAAGCTGCTCGGCCGTGGTGCTGGGCCATCACCGCGACGATATTCTTGAGACTTTTTTTATGAACCTGTTCCACGGTGGCAGACTGGCAACAATGCCGCCGAAGCTGGTGAATGAACAGGGCGATTTATTCGTTTACCGGCCATTGGCCCATGTGGCGGAGGCCGATTGCGAAAAATTTGCCTCGGCCATGCAATATCCAATCATTCCCTGCGACTTATGCGGCTCGCAAGACGGGTTGCAACGCCAGCAGGTGAAACAATTGCTGGATGGATGGGAACGCAATTCGCCCGGCCGCCGGCAAGTGATCTTTCGGGCATTGACCACGGCGCGCCCATCGCATTTGCTGGACCCCGAGCTGTTCGACTTTAAGGCACTGGTGCGCGATATCCCCTCTTAAGAAAAAAAGTCGCCCCGACTTTCAAACCAGGTTTCGCGTCCGCCTAGTCATCAATCCGTGGTCTGCTCCACCAAAGGTCACAGTTTCCCAATAATATTACACGTATAAGGCGATCAAAGGCCCTCCCTATGTATAATCTCCTTGACCTTTTGCGCCACACTCTGTTGAACGCAGGCTTGAGACATTCATCGTAGGTGGCAGCACTAAATGGACGACCAAAACAAAAACCTCATTCTTGCAACAGCTCTTAGTCTTGTCGTGCTCATCGGTTGGTTTGCGCTGTTCCCCCCCCCTGCCCCGTCCGTCACAGCCCCCAACGCCGAAGCGGTCTCGACCGACGCAGCGGTGCCAAGTGCCACCGAAAGCATCAGCAGCACCGCACCACAAGCGGTGATTGAAGGTGCCGATGCTCCACGGGTCGAAATCAGAACTGACCGGATTGAAGGCGCAATCTCACTGCAGGGCGGTCGTATTGATCAGTTGGCCTTTAAAGATTATCGCGAAACGCTGGATGAGGGCGCAGACATTGTGACGCTGCTGTCCCCCTATGACGGGGAATCCGGATATTATGCGCTTTATGGCTGGCGCCCCGGTGGCGGCATGACCTTGGAACAAGTGCCCGGTCCAAACACCCTGTGGACACTGGAATTCGGTCGCACTCTGACGCCAAGCTCCCCAATTGGATTGGTCTGGGACAACAACAACGGCGTGACGTTCCGCCGGCAGATCGAAATTGACGACAACTATCTGTTCAGCATCACACAATCAGCCAAAAATAACGGCGCTGGCACTGCGGTAATCCAGCCCTATGGCACCTTGGCCCGGCATGGCGAACCGAAAGGTTTAATGAACTTCTTTATTCTGCATGAGGGCGTTGTCGCGATGGCGGACGGCGAACTTGCAGAAATTGACTATAGCGACATGGTCGATTTTCCATATCTTGACAACGAAGTGGCCCGCGCCGAAGTGACCCAAGTTGCCGAAAGTGGTTGGATTGGCTTTACCGATCATTTCTGGATGACCACGCTGGTTCCCACGGCCGGCTCGCCGTTTAAATCTGTCTCTAAATATGACGAGCGACGAGACTTGTATCAAACCGAGGCTGTGCTACCCACCGAGACAGTTGCCCCGGGCCAAACAGTCACCGTGGAAACACAATTATTTGTTGGCGCAAAAGAATGGGACACCATCCGCGATTATGAAGCGCAGGGCGTCTCTGGGTTTCTGAACAGCATTGACTGGGGTTGGTTCTTTTTCCTGACCAAACCAATATTTGCAGTGCTGTTCTGGCTCAATGGGTTGATCGATAATATGGGCTGGTCGATTATTGTTCTGACCTTGCTCATCAAGGCGGTTCTGTTTCCGCTAGCGTATAAATCCTATGTCTCAATGGCGAAGATGAAAGAACTTCAGCCCGAAATGGAAAAGATCAAAGAGCGCACTGGCGATGACCGCCAAAAGCTCCAACAGGAAATGATGGCACTCTACAAGAAAGAAAAGGTCAACCCTGCCTCGGGGTGTTTGCCGATCTTGTTACAAATCCCGATCTTTTTCTCGCTGTATAAAGTTATTTTTGTGACTTTAGAATTGCGCCACGCGCCCTGGATTGGCTGGATTACAGATTTATCCGCGCCGGATCCCTCTTCCATTCTCAACCTGTTCGGGTTGCTGCCCTACGCCGTGCCAGACCTAGGCATGCTCTCGATTATTTCACTGGGTATTCTGCCGATCCTGCTGGGAATATCCATGTGGGTGCAGCAAAAACTCAACCCCGCACCAACAGATCCAACACAAGCGATGATCTTTGCCTGGATGCCTTGGGTGTTCATGTTCATGCTGGGTACGTTTGCAAGCGGTCTGGTGGTCTATTGGATCGCCAACAACACCATTACCTTTACCCAGCAATACCTGATCATGCGCTCGCAGGGCTATAAGCCGGATGTGTTCGGCAATATGTTTTCTGGGTTCAAGAAAAAGATTACACCGGATAAAAAATGATGGCAAAGATTACCGAAATCTGGCGACATCCGATTAAATCACACGGCCGTGAAGCGGTCAGAGCCGTGGCCCTCAGCGTGGCGCAAACCCTGCCTTGGGATCGTCAATGGGCAGTTGTCCATGACGCGTCAGATGTCGACGGCAGCACTTGGGCGCCATGTCAAAATTTCAGCCGGTCGTCGAAAGCGCCTGCGTTGATGGCGATCACCTGTGAGTTGGATGAGGCCCGTGAGACGCTGACACTGCATCATCCCGATCGTCCTAGCTTCACATTCCAACCGGACCACGATAGCACGGCATTTGTCGACTGGGTCACCCCGCTGATGCCCGCCAATCGCGCGCAATCGACCCGCCTTGTCCGTGCGCAACAGCGTGGCATGACCGACAGCGACTATCCATCAATTAGCCTATGCAATATGGCCTCGCATCGCGCCGTATCGCAAAAACTGGGTCGCGATCTGTCGATCCACCGCTGGCGTGGCAATATCTGGCTTGATGGCTTGGCCCCTTGGGAAGAATTTGATTGGATTGGTAAACATATCCGCCTTGGAACGGCAGTGCTTGAGGTTAAAGAGCGGGTTGTGCGCTGTATGGCAACCACAGCCAACCCGAAAACAGGCCTGCGCGATGCGGATACTCTGGGTGTTTTAAAGACCTGGGGGCATCAGGAATTTAACGTCTATGCGGCTGTGGTTGAAAGCGGTCATGTTGCGGTTGATGACAGCGCTGAACTGATATGAAACAGCTTTCTTTTCCAGAGACCGAGGTCCCCGACGCCCACACCACAGAACAGGGCAGGATGCTGTTTGCGGGCGGCACAGATTTTCTCAAGGGAGTTGTCGCAATGTCGGGCCTGCCGCCTGCGGACAGGCTTGAGATATGCTTTGCAGGCCGCTCAAACGTTGGCAAGTCCAGCCTGATCAACGCCGTCACCGGACGCAAGGCGCTGGCGCGGGCGTCAAACACCCCCGGCCGGACCCAAGAGATCAATTTTTTCACCGCCGGCGAAAGCCATTATCTGGTTGATCTACCCGGCTATGGATTTGCCAATGCGCCCATTAATGTAGTGGAAAAATGGCAACGACTGCTGAAACAATATCTTTCAGGGCGACAATCTCTGCGCCGGGCCTTTGTTCTGATCGACATGCGACACGGCGTCAAACCTGTTGATGAAGAGATCCTCAGCCTGCTAGACAGCGCTGCAGTTCCGTTTCAATGCGTAATGACCAAAACTGATAAAATAAAAGATATCGACCGTGAAAAAACTCTGGCACAGGTGCGCCAAGCCCTATCAAAACATCCCGCAGCCTTTCCAGAGATTGTCCTGACATCATCTGAAAAGGGCACCGGTATCGCGACCTTGCGCGCGATCATTGCGACATTGATCTGATCGCGAATACAGCAAAACCTTGCAGGCGTGAGCAAAATCTTTGATAACGCCCCCAGAGGGATCAAACGTGAAGACACAAAGCATGAACCGCGACTGGATTGCCACCGCAAGGACACTCTCTGAGGCTCTGCCCTATCTGCAGCGCTATGACGG
>ENA-OQVM01004466-OQVM01004466.1-marine-metagenome-genome-assembly--contig:-NODE-4466-length-14252-cov-17.476190_pt1 | contig 14252 bp, 12 predicted proteins | sample MGYA00237776_ERZ505498 | MGnify/ENA primary metagenome ERZ505498 (study PRJEB26159, sample SAMN06265151) | marine metagenome | isolation source: Helgoland LTER site | place: Germany:Helgoland, sampling... | reverse complement strand
TTTGAATTGTCTGGAAAATGATTTGAAATGAAATCTTCAGGGTTTGCGTTGAAGTATTGTGCGTTGAAATTTTTATGGAAGGAGTTTGTCTTATTGTTATAAGCCCCTGCTGCCCAAGTCAAGTCATATATTTGATACCGACCATTTACTTTAACAACATTCCAAGCGTGGTTAGAGCTATAAAATCCAATATCTTGTGCACTTGTTTTACCATCACCAGTCACATAATTATTTTCAATATTAGAGAGCTCACATAATGCAATAAACAGTTCGGCATAGTCTTGGCAAACCCCTTTTCTTGAATTGATAGTGTTCAGTGGCTTTCTTGCCCGTTTTCCATATGCTATTGTGTTGGTTATAAACTTTGCAATCGCGTATACTTTTTGTTCCTCGTTGAAGCGCGGTTTTATAATTTGGTTATGAAGTTGTTCAATACTGCTATAATTTTGAGTTCGTAGGGATACTAAATGAGTGTCTATAGCACTGAATTCTTGAGAAATAACTTTTTCTGAAAAACACGAGAGTTGTAGGAGTAATACAAATTTAAAAACTGAATTCATTCTTTAATTTTAAACAAAATAATATTATTTTGTTTAAAATACAGTTTTTTTTTCGTTTTAAGATTCAAATTTAAAAATTAAGATTTCTCAGATTAAAGACTAAAGGCTAGGATATTTCGATGCATTAAAGTCTGTATTCTCTTGTGTTTAAACTATTTTTTTTTATATTGTATTATATTATATTATATTAACCAACCTTAACTAATTTGTCACTATTTTTTTCAAATAATCCTTTTAGAGTTATTGGTGTGTCTTCTAATTCAGGACTCAAAATAATTCAAAAAAATCTATCAAAACTTAAAGCGTTTTCAAAGCTTGGTAAGGCTGTCGAGTTTGATTTTGATTTTCCATTTCTAAACTTAGAGGTAGTTGATCGATCTTCTGATGTGATTTCAAAAGTTGAGAGTCGAATTCTATTAGACGAAAACAAATTAAAGTACAGCTTATTTTGGTTTCAAGATGTTTCTTCTTTTGACTCTATTGCTTTAGCTAACTTAATAAAAGGAGACTCAGATAAAGCCCTTGAAATATGGGCTAAATCCATGAGATCTGGAGAAGTAAATTCAAAAAACTTCTCAGCTTTTAATAATGCTTCTACGTTATCACTACTTCTACAGTTGGAAAGTTCAAAAACAGATCGGTTTAAAAATGATAGTGTTTCAATTTCTAAATTAAAACAGGCACTTGACCAAAAGATTAAGCTTATTAAATCTGATTTTTTTGATGACTTTTGTCTTAGTGTAGGCGTTAAGTCTGACGTAAATTCGATTCAAATACAGTCAGTTTTTACTGATATTTTACTAGATATTGTAAATCAAAATTTTACAAATAAACAGTTGTTAGAGTTGGTAAATGGATTGGATGCTGACTTTTCTGAATCAGTAAACAATAGTTTAGTTAAGCAGCCACTGTCTAAGGTCAAAGATGAAATTAATACTGCAGCAGAAGCGCTTAAAAGTAATGTAAAAGAGGGGCTTACCATTGGGAAGCTATTGATTAAAAACACTGTTTCTGACTTAAGATACCTTAAAGAAACTCTCGGAGAAAACCATTATAACTACGAGTCTTTAGCTGACAAATTATGCAATCAAATTTTACAGTGTGGGATAATTTGTTTTAATGAAACAAGCGATGATCAAGCCTATATGAGTTCTTATAAGTACGCCCTTTCTATTGCGCCTAATGAAAAATCTAAGACTAGGGCTAAGGAGTGTATAAAACATTGTGAGGAAGAAAAGGAAGCAAATATTTGTAGCTGTTGTTCTGTATCTCCAATTTATAAAAACTCTTCATATAATTTGACTATTTATAAAGAAACTAAACGAACTTATTTTCCGGCAAGAGTAGAGTATAGTCAGGGTACTTTAAATTTATTTTTTTGTAAATTATGTCTTGCAAAAGCAACTGAGAAAGATAGTACGTCTCAAATTATAACTTGGGCAATAGCAATTATTGCTGCTATAGTTACAGGTATAGCTTTAGAACACATTGGCGGAGCTATTATTGGCGGAGCTATTGGTCTGGTATTAGGAAGTTTTATTGGAGGACTTTTTTCTGCAGACAATTCATCAATAATTAGAAATCATCCTAACACTAAAAAGTATTTAAAACAAGGGTATCAACTAACGCAACCTACTGCATAAATAAAAAAATCATGAAAATTAAAATTTTATCACTTCTTGCATTAATTACTGCATTTTCTGCAAGTGCTCAAATTGATTCTTTAACTATTAGTAACTTAGAATCAAAATTAACAAAACAGATTAATCAACAAAAGACGATTTTTTATAAGAAATTGTTAGATATTAAAACCTTTCAAGACAGCAATCATAATAAGATTTTAAATGAGCTATTAATAATAAAAAAAAATAACAAAGCTGCACTGCTAAAATTAGATAGTTTAGCAAAAGAACAATTGGCGTCTAACCAAAAGATCCTAGACTTAGAAAAGAAAATAAATTCTTTAGAAATCCAATTAAAAGAAAACTTAGATGGATTAATAATTCAAACTAGTCAGTTGGGCGTTGTGACTACTAACTTGTCAGAGGAGTTAATAACAGCTAAAAACGAAGTGTCTGAAATTGCAGAGTCATCTTCTATAAATGCAACCTCTATTGATACGGTTAATCAATCATTAGGTCAGAAACAACAGTTCGGACTTATTTTTCTTGGATTGTTTTTAATTTTAGTTTTATTGGTTTATACCATTCTTACGAAGCGACAAAATACGGATACCAAAAAGTTAGCTTCAAAACAACAAGAGATTTTAGAAAAGCAGATTCAAGATGGTCAACAACTAACTGATTGGCTTTCTAAACAATCTTCTGATAGTTTTGGTAAAAGTGTTAGTGGCGAAGTAGATCATTCTTTTGCAAAGCGGGTAGCTGATGAAATTGTACGCATCAAAACCAATTTATCTAGAATGGATACATCTATTAAAGGACATAAACAACTCTCGGCATCTGTTAAAAAACTAGAACAATCTTTAAATTCGAACGGCTATGAGCTGGAAGCACTTATAAATAAGCCTTATGACAATGGCATGAATTTACAAGCAAACTTTGTGATAGACGAAAACCTAAAAGAAGGAGAAAGTGTTATTACTAGAATTATAAAACCACAAATAAATTATAAAGGAAAACTAATCCAAGCTGCACAAGTAGAGGTGAGTCAAGGAGAATAAAAAAATAGATTATGAGTAGATTAAAATATGGAATTGATTTAGGGACTACCAACTCAGCAATTGCGTTTATAGACAAAGGTGATAGTGTGATAATCAAAAACGAAAGCCAAGCAGATACCACACCATCTTGTGTCGGTTTTAACAAGAAAAAAGGTGTTTCTGTTGGAATAAGAACTTACAATGCATTACAATCTGATAAAACAAGAGCATTAAAGCTGGGAAAAAAAGGAAGTTCAGAGACATTTATTGAGTTTAAGCGAACAATGGGTTCTGATAAGAAGTTCCATTCTTCGTTCATGGAAGCTGATTTTTCATCAGAAGATTTGTCGGCAGAAGTACTCAAGAAATTGAAATCTTTTGTTCAAAATGATAATTTTAAATCTGTTGTGATTACCATTCCTGCGATGTTTAACGACAATCAAAAATCGGCTACCCAGAAAGCAGCAGAGCTTGCGGGATTCTCACAAGTTGAATTACTGCAAGAGCCTATTGCGGCAGCCATGGCTTACGGATTAGATGAAAAAGTAAAGGATGGGCAGATTTTAATTTTTGATTTTGGAGGTGGAACCTTTGACGTGTGCTTGGTGAACGTTGAAGACGGTATTATGCAAGTTAAAGATACTGAAGGTGATAACTGGTTAGGTGGAAAAAACTTAGACAATGCTATCGTAGATGAAATTTTAATTCCTTATCTGAAAGAAAACTATACCATAAATAGTTTTTTAGAAGATGAAACCAAAAAATTATTATTAAAAGATGCATTGAAGGTAAAGGCCGAAGAAATTAAAGTCAATTTATCATTTTCTAAGTCTTTTGATGTGATTTCAAATTTGGGAGAATACCCTGATGATGACCAAGGCGAAGAAATTGAATTGGATTTTGAAGTAACGCACAATCAAATGATAGAAGTGCTAGGGCCTGTATTTCAAAAAGCTGTTGATATGGCTAAAGAAGTTTTGAGTAGAAATAAGCTCTCAGGGACGTCTTTGAATTCGTTAATTTTAGTTGGAGGACCTACATTTTCCCCTGTACTAAGAGAGCTATTGTCGGCCCAAATATGTGCCCCAGATACTACTGTTGATCCAATGACAGTTGTAGCACGTGGAGCTGCTATCTACGCCTCTCAGTTTGATGTAGATGAAGCGATTGTTGATCAGGTTCGCGATGTCACCAAAGTGCAATTAGACCTTTCCTATGAGTCTCAAACTGTGGAGACCGAAGAAATGTTGGTAGTTAAAATTAATAAAGATAAAACGCAAGGCGAAATACCTTCTAAGGTTTTTGTGACAGTGAAGCGTTCTGATGGTGGTTGGGAAAGTAATAAAGCTGAAATAGATGCTACTGGAGATATTGTAGATTTGGTATTACGGGAAGGTAAACCCAATACTTATGAGGTTTTTTTAACTAACGAAACAGGAGATGATTTACCATGCGAACCTAAAGAGTTTACGATTATTCAAGGAGTCAAAACAGGAAATGCTACTTTGGCATATAGTTATGGGGTTGAATTATTAGGGGAAAATGGTAAAGCTAACTTTTATATAATTACAGGTCTTGAGAAAGGGCAAACTATGCCAGCAAATGGTGAAAAATCAGCTTTAAAAACATTAAAAGATTTAAGGCCTGGCTCATCAGATGAAATAAATATATCTATTTATCAAGGGACTATTGAAGCAGAAAATACAAGAGCTAACAATCAAACTTGGGTAAGTACTGTGCGTTTAACTGGGCAAGATATAGCTAAGCTATTACCTAAAGGGTCTGAAGTTAATTTATTTTTAGAAATTATTAAAGATGGTGTTTATAATTTATCAATAGATATCCCTTATCTGAACGATACCATTGAAAAAACATTTGAACGCCAACAGCAGCAAGGAGAGGAAGACAGTTGGTTTACAGAACAATTTAAAAATATAGAAGCCGAAATCGAGGCGTTTGAAAATGAAAACGAGGCGTTTGATAAAATCCGTTTAGAAAAGATAAAAACAAATATAAAAGAATCAAAAGACGAGTTTGAATCTCGTAAGTCCGATTTTGATACTCGAATGAAAGTTAGAGATGATATAAGAAAACAGTTTACAGCGCTTGATAACCTCACAAATGTAAGTGCCTGGCCGATAGCAGAGCAAGAACTGAAAACAACATTTTACGAACTTGAAACAAAAGTAACCGCAGGTGATGATTCGAATACGAAAGCTGCTTTTGAATCTTTGAAAAAACGTTTGGATACTGTTTTAATATCTCAAGATGTTATAGAAGCAAAAGAGCTTAAAGATCAAATGGGTGCGTTGTATATTCAAATATTAGATAATGAACACGGAGTAGAATTATTTATTTCAATCTTAATGAATATGAATGACGATTTTGACTCTCAACCTTGGTCCGATCGTTCTCAAGCACGCACCATTTTAAATTCAGCTATGAAAGAAGTCATGGCAAACCCAAATAGAGAAAGAGCTCTTAGTTATTGTCAGCAATTGTGGCGTTTACTTCCAGATCCAAAGGCTGCAGGTGGAAGAGATGATATTTTAGGCTAATTTTTTCAATAAAAAATAAATATATGAGTGCTTTAAAAAATATTCAAATTAAAACACGCTATAAAATTAGGCATTTTATTGAGCAAACATCTTATTGTGCAGTTTATACAGGTCATGATTTAGAGACTTCACAATTGGTAAATCTTAGTGTATATAAGGCCTCTAAAATAGCGCGTGACGATCTTGATAAAGATGGAAATTTACGCGAATTAGAGTTTTTAAAATTAGCAATTGAAGGGTTTCCAAAGTTATTGAGTTTTGGTGATTTTACTCATGATTTAGAAAAATACCGCTACATCGCTACAGAGTTTGTCAGTGGAGAAAGTGTTATGGATCGTATGAAACGCGTTGGTTCTTTAGGAGAATTTGATGCCATTCGAGTGGGTTTAAAATTAGCTGAAATCGCCCATAATTTACATTCTAGAGATCATGCAGTGCTGTTAAATGGCATTTCCTTAGATAATATCATTTTTGACATGAGTGGTGAGTCAGAGTCTATTAAATTAAGGAACCTGATTAATGTGCGCTATTTTGATGAAACTTTCAAATCTAACTACCTAGACGGTTTAAGTCTATCTCATCTAGCACCTGAAGTTTTTAATGATGTTTTTACTCCAAAAACAGATTTATATAATATTGCTGCACTAATCTATCAAATGGTGTGTGGGGTATTGCCTTATCACGACCCAGAATCTCAAGATTTAAAAGCACCAAAAAATTTAAATTTATATTTAGAAAAAAGAAACCTTCCATTAAATTTTTCAGACCTGTTTGAACCACATCTTAAAAAGGTTTTGGAGAAAGCATTACATCAGGACCCAGATCAAAGATTTACTACACTTAATGAATTCGCAAATTTTTTAAATAGAGAGAAATTATTAGGGGTTACTAAGACAGCTACACCTAAAAAAACGTATGTCAAACGGGGGAACGGGTTTGATGATATTGCAGGGATGAAATCTTTAAAAAATCAATTACGCTCAGAAGTTTTAGATGTTTTAAAGCGTCCAGACCATTTTAAAAAATATGGTGTAACGATTCCAAATGGAATGCTGCTATATGGTCCTCCGGGCTGTGGGAAATCATTTATCTCAGAAAAGTTTTGTGAAGAGGCTGGCTTTAATTTTTTTCTGATTAAACCGTCTGATTTAAGCTCAATTTATGTGAGTGGTGGCGAAGAAAAAATAGGTCAATTATTCTCAGAGGCCGCAGCGAATGCGCCAACTGTTATTTGTTTTGATGAAGTAGATGCAATGATGCCTAAACGATCTGATGATACAAATCAATCGATCTCAGCTCGTGTCAACGAATTTTTAGCCCAAATTAATAAATGTGCAGACCGTGGTATTTTTGTGATTGCAACAACTAATAAGCCCAGCTTAATAGATGAAGCAATGTTGCGAACAGGTCGTTTAGAGATCAAAATATATGTATCGCCACCGGATGATATAGCACGTGCAGAACTTTTTGAACTCTATTTGAAAAATCGCCATTGTGAAGTTGGTTTAGACTTTAAAGCTCTGTCAGCTTTAACGCCCAATATCGTTGCAAGCGATGTTGAATTTATAGTTAATAAGGCTTCTCATAAAGCTGCGATTCAAGAAGTCCGAATTTCTATGTCAATTCTCTCTGAAATTGCTAAGAGTTTTACCCCATCAATCAATAAGCAACTCCTTGAGTCTTATGAAAAAGAACACACTATTTTTTCAAACCCAGATACTGGAGCTCCTAAAAGAACGCCGATAGGATTTAAAAGAAACTGATAAAAATCAAATATATGGAACCAATAAAATTTAAAGAATTACTACTAAACGTTGCTGTTTGTGCTATTGCTTGTGATGGAGTTGTAGATGAGAGAGAAATTGAAGCACTTCACAAAATTGAAAAAGACTCTCCTTATTTTTCTGCTTTGGACCTATCAGAATCTCTCGAAAAATCACTTGAAGCGTGCTCAAACGATTTAAACACATTTAAAAAGAATGTCTTTGATTTGCTTGAAGCTAATAGTTTAAATATTGTTCAAGAGCTTACTGTTTTGGAAATCTCTCTACGCATTATTTCAGCAGATGAAATTGAGGAAGAGAGTGAAAAGACTTTTGTAAATGAGTTAAGATCATATCTAAAATTAGAAGATTTCTTAATTGTCCAGCGTTTTGGGGATATCTCTTATTTAAAACCAAAGAAATCAGAATTTAAAAGCAATAAGTCTGATGACTTAGGCTCAATTAGTCAAAAATCAAAATAAATTATATATGAAACATCACTATGAATCACTAAACCTTGAGGAAGGTGCCTCACAAGAAGAGATACAGGTTGCTTACGATAAATTATCAAAAGAGCTAGACCCTGCAACAAACGATAATCAGGATTTTTTTATTGAAGAATATAAAAAAGTCCAAGAAGCATATAAAGCGTTGTGCCAAAGTTCTATTCTAAAAAACAACGACTCTTCTAAACGTTCTTTAGCCTCAAATAGAGATGAGCCTTCTTCTTCTTCAAATTCATCAGGATCTTTTACAGTTACTATTTCTAAAGAAAAAATAGAAAAGTTAAAAAATAGAAAACTAGACACAGATCAAATCGTTTCTGTTCCAGAAGGATTAAAAATATTAAGTATCTTAAGCATGATTGGTTCAGGATTTTTTGTATTAATGTTTTTAGGTTTTATATTCTTCGCTGGATTTGATGTTGCAAGTTTTTTACTTTTAGTATTTGCTGGTCCATTTGTTTTAAAAGTTATAGGTGCTTTAAAAATGTATCAAGGAAAAAAAAGTGGATATAACATTTATATGATTCCAAGTATTATTTTAAATATTTTATTCGGACTGAGTATTATATCTGGGTATCAAGCTCAATTAATTTCCGCAATTTTGTTTGTTTTTTTGATGATTACTTTTTCAATACTTTTTCACAACTATAAAGATCAATTAAAATAATAACTAAGCACTAAGTCTCATGAAAAAATATTTTGAAACATTAGGTCTTCAAGAAGATGCCTCTCAAGAACAAATTCAAAAAGCCTATGATAGGCTTAGTAAAGAGTTAGACCCTGCCAATAACGACAACCAAGAGTTTTTCGAAGAAGAATATAAAAAAGTACAAGAGGCTTATAAAGCTTTGCGTAATTCTTCGATTTTAGCAACAGAGAATGGGGCTAAAAGCACAAAAAATATCGAATCTACTAAGCCAATATCCCCCAAGGAAAATAGTTCAAATACTAATAAGAAGAGAAAAAAAACAGCTAAATGGTTTCTTGTATTTATTGTAATTCTTGTAACGATAGTGGGAATTGTTGGGTATACTTTATTGCAACCTGAAAAGTTTTTAAAAAAGGATACTATAGTTGTTGTTGGTGTGACTAAAAACAAGCGAGACTTAAAACCTATTACTGGAGTTATTAAAGGATATGGGGCTTACGAGGAAGGACTTAAAACAGGATTTCACAATCAATGGAACTCAAAAGGACAGAAAATTGCACAAGGTATTTACAAAAAAGGACTTAAAAACGGTCTCTGGCAGTATTTCTATGACAACGGACAATTAAAAAAAGAAATCAACTACAAAAACAACTTGAAAGAAGGTTTTTTCAAATTTTGGAATTCAAAATCAGTTCTAGTGGCAGAACGTAATTACAGTTCCGATTCACTAGTCGGAAATAATACGTCGTGGTTTGATAACGGTCAATTAAAGCAAATAGCTGATTATGAAAACGACTTCACGCAAATTTATGACGAAATTGGAAATCTAATTAATGAAGGCTCTTTTGTTAAGATAGCCTCGAAGTGGAATTCTAAAACCTATCAAAACAACCGAAGTTCATTGTCAATAGTACCTCTAGAACCAAATGTAAAATGGCGTTATAAAACAGGAAGTGAGGTAAGAAGCAATCCATCTGTTTCAGGGGGAATGGTATTTGTAGGGTCTAGTGATAGATATATCTATGCGCTAGACCAATATACAGGGGCACTGCAGTGGCGTTATAAAACAGGATCTTATGTATCTAGCAGTCCATCTGTTTCAGGGGGAATGGTATTTGTAGGTTCTAGTGATAGATATATCTATGCGCTAGACCAATATACAGGGGCACTGCAGTGGCGTTATAAATTAGGAGATATGGTGTATTATAGCAGTCCATCTGTTTCAGGGGGAATGGTATTTGTAGGTTCTGATGATAACTATATCTATGCGCTAGACCAATATACAGGGGCACTGCAGTGGCGTTATAAAACAGGATCTTATGTAGATAGCAGTCCATCTGTTTCAGGGGGAATGGTATTTATAGGGTCTAATGACAAATATATCTATGCGCTAGACCAATATACAGGGGCACTGCAGTGGCGTTATGAAACAGGAGGTGGTGTAAGAAGCAGTCCATCTGTTTCAGGGGGAATGGTATTTGTAGGGTCTAGTGATAACTATATCTATGCTTTAGGAGATTAATAAAATGGAAACTAATAATAGGATAAAATATCACAGTTACAGAGCAGCTTATTCCAGAATGAATTTAGCTATGAAAAAAGGGTTTTATTTAGAAGCAATTGCCATACAAGAAAGTGTTATTTCTGATCGTTTGCTAAGTTTTGCTATCAGGAGTAATAAGTTGGTTGTATCTCATGAAAGACTGTATACAATATCTTTTTCAAAACTAATTAAAATTGCAGTACCTTATTTTGAAAACGAAAAATTAGTTGATGATTTACACGTTTTTAGGTTAGAGAGAAACAACTGCCTTCATGGTTTTGTGAAATCATTTCCAGGTAAACCTACAATAGTTATAACTGATTTTATGGCTTTGGTCATACAAACAGCAAAAAAAGGAAAAAAATTAACAAGAGAAATAGACAGCTGGCATAAAAAAATGAAAAGAAATGGATTTTCTGAAAACAACCCAAATTTGATGCTGCCAAAACCAACGTTTAAAAATTAGACTGTAATGAAAAATATAACTAATCTAGACATTAAACGTCAGCGGGTAGGGCTTACAAAAGAGCTCTCTGCATTTGCTGTTGTCGGGGTGTATAAAAAGTCCCCAATGAAAACGAAATTAGAGATCATTGGACTAGTGGAGGTTTTAAAACATACAGAGAAAAATTACCGTGAAGCACTTGATTTAATTTTTAAATTGGAAAAAGTAAAAGATGTAAGCGGCATTATTTCAAAGCTTTCCAAACAAAAACTAGAAGCCAAAGTTGTATCGGATGTAGAACGGTTAGCAATGATTCCAAAACCAGCTCCAAAACCAGAAAAAAACCTTGTTATACCAAATGATCAATTGTCGTACTTTATAAAAAATAAACTTTCAGTAATTGTTCTAACTTCTTTTGCTAGTTTGTTTCTGATTTTTTTGATTTTTAATGGTAGTTCTAGAACCTCACAAAATGAGGGAATACATACCAATAAAAACTATGAAAAAGAAACCTTTATTTCATTATCTCCTAAGTTTGGTCACAAATATGTACACACAACCATCAACGGCATTTCTACTACTTTTATGTTGGATACAGGTGCCTCTTCTTCAACGGTGTCACAAGCGTATTTAAACCGACATATTCGTTCAGGATTTGTAAATAGACACACACATTTTATTAGAAATGGAGATTATATAACTGCTAACGGAGACGTTGTGAATGCTGAGGTATGGCAATTGCCATCAATGACTATGGGTCCAAAAACAATTTATAATGTTGAAATCGCTGTGATGCCTGGAATTGAAGAAACTGGCTTCCTTTTAGGGATGTCCACAATAAATAAATTAGGAAACCCAAAAATTGATTTAACCAACAACAAAATTATAATTAATTAAAAAATATTCCTAATGAAAAATATACTATTTACACTCTCTTTAATTGTTTCTTTTGCTTCTTTTGGGCAGATAACTGAAGAATTAGTTCAGACAATTGATGAATTGTATGATAAAGGAAGAAATAAAATGGGTAATTCAGACTATTATGGAGCTATAGCAGATTATACAAGAATAATTAAGATATATCCTGTAGAAGCAGAACCAGAAACGGCTTATTACAATAGAGGGTTGTGTAAAATGGCTTTAAAAGATGCTAAAGGAGCTATATCAGATTTTACAAGGGCGATAGAAATTAATCCTAATAATGAAGATGCTTTATCCAATAGAGGATTTTTGAGAATGGCTTTAAAAGATTTTTATGGGGCTTTATCAGACTATACTAGGGTGATAGAAATTAATCCTAATGATGCAGTTGCTTATGTCAATAGAGGGTATTGTAAAATGGATTTAAATGATAACGTTTCTGCTTGTCAAGATTTTCGTAAAGCACAAGAGTATGGCTATGATGCTTCTGATTTAACTACTAAAACTTGTTACTAAATCCTTTAAAACATTCCACCCTCACTAATAACCTAAAACAAAATAGCTTGCTCGAACGCCTCCTTTTCTCTTAGCCCTAAATACTCTGACGGTTCTTATTGACATAAAGACAAGCGAGATATAGATAAGATTAAATCCGAAATGCTCTTTGAAGAAGGGTTCAAACTAATACGAGTAAGACAAGAACCACTTAAAAAGATCTACGATACAGATGTCATAAGTAAACAACCTTACAATGGCAAACAAGTCACTAACGATATACTATCAATGATTTTGTCTATATTTGAGTTGGAAACTAAATTGGTGCCTAAAATAAAAGCATATCAATCCAAAGACGTTCTACAAATCGAAAAAGGATTAGAAAAATACATTGATAAAATACTAACAGAAAAAGCAGAAAAAAATGGGAATATTTGATTTTTTTAAAAAGAAAAAAGTTGTTAAAGAAGAAACAACGCAAGAACCTAAAACTCCAAAACAAGAAAAAAAGAAGAGTTTTGTAGAACCTGAGGTTAGCGGAGAAGTTGAAAAATTCACTAATGAAAAACAGATTGTGAGCAAAAAAATAAATGTTAAAATATCAAATTGGTTAGGAGAAGTTTCTTTTGAAACCACTCAAGAATTAATTGATGATTTTAATGAATATTATGAAGACACATTTGAAGAACCCTTAAGTGAAGAGAATAACTATACAATAGATAGTCATGGAATGATGTTTGAAGAACCATATGAACAATTAGATCCTAATGGTGAATTTGTGGTAGTTTCGGAATATAGTATTTATGATGAGGATTGGAACACTGGTTACATAATCGAATTTATTAATTGTGATTGCCCCGGAGAACTAAAAGAATATGTTTTTGAAGATTGGATTTTTATTAATGAATATCAAGAACTAATTGAATGTAGAGATAATAAATCTAAATTTTCAAAAATAATTGAGGAAAGAAACTATGAAATTGATAATAACGGAACAGGTTGTTTAAGATTTTCTGACTTCAACTACAAAGAATTTTTGGAAATCATATGGGCAAAAGAACCTGGCAGTGATAAATTATATAATGATATTTCCAATGACGATGGTGAAAATATATTAAACATAGGTGGAGGAATTTACGAAAAATTTCAAAAGAAGAATGGTGAGATTTTTGGAATTAAAGAGACATTTAAAAAAGATATTTTAATTAAAAGTGAAGAATTTAAAAATGACATTCTAGAGTGTATCACAAAAGAATTCGATCAGGATACAGGACAATTAAGACTAAAATATTTAACAAAAAATAATAAACGAATTTTAATTGATGAATATTTTTTAGAATGGAGTGATAATGAAGGAAATCCGTACATTAATACAAGATTCATTATCGAAGGGGATGATAAAATTGAAATAGGGTTTGGGATAAATGGAAGAGGGAATGATTTTGTTCACCCTAGTCTTCATAATATTATGAAATATTATAATTCCAAGAATGAAACTAATATAGATTTTACTACAGATGGAAATATATTGTTTATTTGGGACGGGAAAAATTCTATTAGTGGCGATTTAGGGGAATTAAATAGCAATGAAGGAATAAAATTTATAAAAGATTTTAAAGTTTTTGAATGTTATTATCCTAACGGAAATAAAATGGAATATAGGGAAATGAAGGATGGCAAAGTTCATGGTTCTTGGAAAAGATTTTATGAAAATGGAGTTTTAGGTTATGAGACGCAACATACTGAATCAAAATTAGATGGTAAGTCTGTGATTTACGATAATGATGGAAAAATAAAAGAGGAAATAGTTTACAAAAATGGCATTAAAGGTGAGTTTTAAAATACAAGAAAGTTAGTTCAACCTACTTATGAGGTTTATTTACTTAATGAGAAAAAGTATTAGAAACAGCTGAATTGAAGTATGTTTCACTACTGCTTCACTGCTTTTTAATTTAAAGTTGAAAAAACACATAAACTTAGAAGGGGAGTAGTAGTCGGTTTAGTTCCTAGTGCGATCACAATTTATTTTCGGGAATAATAAATTATTTTTAAAAATAATATTTGGAGCCAAGAGGAGTGAAGTCGAACTATTTTGGAGAGGATTTGATTAATTTGAATTGGATTGAGTAGGAGTTTTTATGCAATTGTTT
>ENA-OQVM01004463-OQVM01004463.1-marine-metagenome-genome-assembly--contig:-NODE-4463-length-14261-cov-3.163917_pt1 | contig 14261 bp, 8 predicted proteins | sample MGYA00237776_ERZ505498 | MGnify/ENA primary metagenome ERZ505498 (study PRJEB26159, sample SAMN06265151) | marine metagenome | isolation source: Helgoland LTER site | place: Germany:Helgoland, sampling... | reverse complement strand
TAATACCGGCGGCATGAATTTGATCTAAAACGGCCAGGTCGTCAATGGGTTTATATACTCGAATGGTATTGATTCCAGCTTCTTGCAAAAGTTGAAGATCCTGTGCTAAGGTGCTAAAACTACGCTTTGTTTCCCCTTTAGGCACGGGGTGATAACAAATACCCTTAATTAGATAAGGGGTGTTGTTGAGTAAGATTTTTCTCTCTTTTGTTTGCACAAGCGTATTGGGCTTTTTCTCACAGCCAGTAAGCAGAAGGCTAAGCAAGATCAGAAAGCTTACAGTTCTTTTCATGCTTTTGTTTTAGGGGCTTTACTTTTTGCTAAAACCTTTTGAAGATTCCCTTCAAATGTTTTGTTAATCTGGGGTCCGTTTTCTTCACGGCTTAAACCTTTAAAAACTCCTTTGTCTACCAATGGCCACAGGGCGTATTTTGCCTTTCCGTCAATGGTAAATAGGCCAAAGTTGTTTTCTGACGCTAAGGGTCCATTAGGGTCTTTCCATTGTTCATCAAAGGCCGAAAAGTAAACAGTTGTAATGTTGTTCTGTTTTGACCATTCTTGAATTTTTTGATAGTATAGCGCTTGTTTATATTCGTCTGCAGCATGAGAGCCATTGTCTCCATAAAAGCCTTCTGAAGCAGTTGACCAACCGCTTTCTCCTATATGGATGGGTTTGTCTACCCCTAAAGTCGCTAAGTGATTTTTGACCGCATTGTATTGTCCTATAGCATAGGCAACCGCTCTTATCATAGCCGCCTCAATGCTTTCCTCTTTTGAGGCGTTCTCATTGTTTTTAGTTACCCAAAAGTCTTCATTGTAGTGGGTGTCGTGGAATGGATAGGTGTGGATGGACAGATAGTCTACTGCTTTGATTAATTGGGTAAGCGCATCAAGATGATAGCTGTCGTCTCCACCTCCCCAAGAGGCAAAATTATCTGAGCTTGTAATCCATAGATCAGTGGGTAATTTTCCTTTTTTCTTTAAGCCTTGTAAATGATTGACCCATTTTAAAATGACATCTGGTTTAACATAATAGGCTTCTTGCCAATGCACCATGGCTTCATTGCCGACTGCAATAACTTTAACAATGTGCGGATATTGATTAGCTAAGCGAACTGCTTTCTCCATCTCAAGCGTATTGTTTTCTATTGCTCCAACACTGTGATCCCTTTGATCTGTCCATGCGCCTTTACAATCTATCCATGAACCTAAGATTACATACATTTCAAAAGAAGGATCTTCTTTTTGCAAAGCATCGATAGCCTTTAATAGGTTAGGGGAGTGATCGAATTGTAAATCATAAGTACGCAATACCCTAATCCCCATGGCATGTAAAATTTTTATATCATTTTGAAGTTGGACTAGCGTGGGTTGTATGTCGCGGGATGTTCCGCGATATCCCCCATATGAGATAGCAGGGTAGGATGGATTCCCCAAAATACTTTCAGCGTTTATGGCTGCTTTTTCTTTCGGACTTTTTTGAGGGTAATCGCAGCTTAAAAAAGCGAAACAAATAAAGCATATAAGCATGCTGTAAATGCTTTGGCGAATGCCTAAAAAAGAATAATCCAACTGTTTCATCTAAACTTCAAGTTCTACTTCAATCTTTTCGATGGTATTATTTCTCGCAAAGAGTTGCGTTGTTGTTTCTTTGTCTAAGCCTTGACCTCCTAGGGTTTTTTGTTGCCCACCTGTGAAAGAGATAGTGATTTTACTTTCAGGTGTTTTTTTATAAACAACAGGCACTTGGCAATAAGTAAAGGCCAAACTATCTTTTGATAATTCAAGCTCTTTTTTCTCTCCAATAAGATTGTAATAAGAGAAGGTTTTAGCTTCGTTTAGGAATTCGTTTTCATTTAATAAAGTGGGATCAAAATGAATCTCACCTTTCTGGATTCGTACCCCTAATTCGCCAAAACGACTTAGTATATCTTCTTTCACTTGGCCCGTCATACCGGGTTGCTGTGCGCCTTTTCCTCCTGGGGTGTGTGAATAGGGATCACTAGGGAAGGCTCCGTAATCTTCCGGAGATTTATGTGCGCCAATCCCAGCTACAATCTCGTAATAATGTTTGCGCAATTGTGCAATGATCGCTTGATCTTCTCCTTCAACAATTGCTTGATTAACTACTTCAAAACCGGCCAGTGCTAATTTTGACACCATGTGCCAGTAAATCGAACCTAAACCTTCATAGCCGTAGAAAGTCCCCGATCGACCTGTAAAGGCTTTGTGATTAAAGACTTCTTCAAAGATGGATAAGATTAAGTCACTTTCTGTATTGACTAAAGCAGTATAGGTTGACGATAAATTCGCTAAAGCTTGTTTTAAGTCATCAGCATTTTTAAAGCTTCCGTTGAAGTGGAAGTCCCCTTTAATGTCTTGGGATAAAATTTGATGATTCACGTCCTTAAGAAGTTGTTGTAATAGTTTTGATTTTGATACAGCGACAGTAGGAATCGTGTTTCTATTCACAAAAAGGGGTAAGGTTTTATTAGGATAAAGGATATAGCTTTTTTGATCTTCACGATAGAGTTTGCTATTTCTCAAGGCATTGAGCACGTTTAAACTTTCTTGTGCGTCAAGATATCCTGAACTAAGTACGGCGACTTGACCTTCGAGCATTTCAGCGAGATAATCAACACTTACTTCTTGATCGTTATCGATAGCAATTAGATTGTAGGCGTGATAGAGTCCGTCTTCTTTTTTGTTTTTGCGAATGGCATCTTCTAAAAAGCGCAGAGCAGTTTCGATAAAACTAGCTAAGTCTTCTTTTGTTAAGTTTTTCTTTTCTCCAGAGAAACCATTGTTATAAATCTGTTCTCTATAGTTACTTGCTGCAGTTCCTAAGGCATCCATTAGCGACTTTCGCTCTTGATTAGAGAACGTTGAATCAACAAGTGCTAGATGATCGTTAAAGGCTTTATGCAGTGCTGTAAAAAAGACGTCCATTTCGCTTGAAATAGCAAAAGCATCTTCGCTAGCCCCGTTAAGGTTCTCTTTAAAGAAGGCCAAAAACCTTCTTAAATAATAGAGGGTTACCATGGAAACGCCATTTCCTACTAAGGCATTATTTGCGTCATTCCATTCTGGTCGTTGTGTGTTCATCCAGATTCCAGCTTCAGGGACAAAGTTTGATAGCTTTGCCATTAAGGTGGCGAGTATTTTTTCGATAAAAGTGACCTTATAAACGTTTTGATCTGGAGTGCTTAACAGCGCACCATCTGCTCCTAGTTCTTTGCGTTGTTGTTCAATTTTTTCTTCGCCATTGTGGTCGTATAGAATGGTGTTTTTTGGGTCTTTGACAATAGCACTATAGGGTTTGATTCTATAGGGAACATTGGCATAGACAAAACACTCTTTTGTGTAGAAGTCGTTTAATTTTCCTGGGTAGTGGTTTTCAATAAATTCTAAAAACTTGAGGAGGTAGATGATCTGGTGATCCCCCCAATAACCGATATACGCCCATGGATTATTTGGTTCTATGGTTTCCCAGTCAAAGCCATCTTTAGTAACGCGATATGGATTATAGCCATCAAAGGTAGTTGCGTTTAGGAATTTATGAATCATCCCTTGAATAAACTGTGGATAGGAATGTGCTAGCGCTTCCCAATTCTGGAAGATATCACGCCAGTTTCCTTGATAGTCGAGAATCTTATCTCCGGTGATTTCGTCTTTAGTATTGATGGAAAACTTATTCCATGGGCGACTAGGATCCCCATGACGACGACTAAATTTTAACGGTAGATACTCATAGCACAAACGGCTAAAGTCTGCATTGTTGTCCTTGCTAGCTAGCTCAATTAGGCTTTCAATTGTAAAGGTTTCTTTTAAAGCGCCTAATTCGTTTTCTTTGGTTTGAAAAACCTTGAGATTTGCTTTTTTGATATAGGGAATGAAGTCCTTTTTTTCAATGGTATAATTATCGTCAAAAATACCCCCACGCATGATGTTAAACATGCTATTGGCAAAGTGACGGTCGTTTCCTCTTTTATCTTGTGTTAATTGAATCCCATCTGCAGCGCCAACTAATTTTAATAACTCTTGTGTTCCTGCTTCAATATCTTGATCTATATGTGCATTAATGGCGGGATCCATTATGTTTTCTTCTAGGGCGATTAGGGCGGTGATACTTTTATTAACTTCAGCGATTATTGTCCACTTTTCGGTTTCGCCAGCTGCTAATTCAATTTGTTTTGAAAGGAGATAGGCGCCTCTTTTTGCGCGAATATCTGTTTCTTCTACTACGGCTTGTCCTTTTCTAAATTGATCTAGCTGAGTTGAAGAAAGTAATTTTTTAGCTCCTTTTAGACCTGTGGACCAAACTACATTTGCTTTTAATGCCTCACTGGGTTCTGCACGATCCACGATAATAGCACTTAGCGAATAAATCCCAACGCCAGTTTGAGAATTCAGTTCAGTCTTTTTATAGGCATCAACAAGGTTAGAGCTTTGCTTTTGCAAGTCTTCTCCTGTGCCATAAGGAAGGATATTCTGTAATCCATCGATAAGATCGACTTTGATGTTTTGATCGCTGTCGTTGCTTAACTTTGCTTTACGTACAAAGCCAAAACGATTACTTGAATTCCATTCATAAGAAAATGTAATTTCTAGATCGCGATTGACTTCTTCAAAAATGACTTTGTTTCCATAGGCATTTTTATAAAGATTGCGTTCAACAGCATAAAGGTTGTTTTGGGCATTAGAGAAGGGTTCCCATAAAAAGGTTTTGCCCTCTTTAGTGACTAATAGTATTGTTTTGCTCCCTGTGTGATCTGTGGATTCAACGATTTTATCATCTGTATAATAGGGAAAAAGGGCAATATCGCTATTCTTTCTTCCTGCTGTCAATCCTCCATTACTAGAGATAAACATCCAGTGGTTTGAATTACTTACCACACTCATAAAGAATGCTGGCATAGCGTTGACGTTGCTAATCTTATAAAAAGCTTCGTTATTAATTTTTACCTCTTCTAATTCTACATCATTTGAGGGAGGATTTACTGTCCCATTCCCTAGGTAAATAGTATAATTCATGTGCATATTTAGGCAAATAGCCTAATAAGTTTAATCAATTTATTCAGTTTTAAAAGCTGGATAAAATCCTATAATTTATCAATAATTTAAGATTAATTGTAGAAACGAACGTAGTCGATTTCCATCCTATCTTCATCAAAAGACGCGGGAATATTTCCTCCTAAATTTCCACCCAAAGCAACATTTAAGATTAAATAATGTGGATTATCATATGGTACATTATCCGTATTATTCAATTTTACGATAAACACATTGTCAATTAATATTGTCATAGACGCTCTTGTCCATATAAGTGAATAAACATGGAAATTTTCACTTAGACTACTAAGTCCTAAATCAGAAATTGAATGCGTCTGTCCATAGTTGAAATATTCATTTGTTTGAGTATCTGCCCAATGAAAATAACCAAGGACTTCGTTTTTATTATTCCCTTGTTCTAAAATATCAATTTCACCACAAGCAGGCCAACCCACATTTCCATCAGTGTCTCCATGATAGTTTCCTCTTTCGTTTATATTAGTTCCTAACGTCCATATTGCAGGCCAAGTACCTCCTGAGGCGGGTAATTTTGCACGAACATCTATACGTCCGTATTGCGTGTCAAATTTAGAATTTAATCGAGCAGAGGTAAATGATTTTCTACTTCCACTATAGGTGTAACTCTCTCTTTTGGCTACTATTTTTAGTGTACCTTCACTGACATAAGAGTTATCTATCCTTGTTGTGTAGTGTTGTTCTTCTCCATTGGCCCAACTTCCGTTAAAAATAGGAATATATTGTAAGTGCCATTTTGACTCTTTAGGAGCGCCATTATAATTAAATTCATCATTCCACACTAAGCTATATCCAGCATAGGTGGTTACTTCTTCAGTTGTATCAATATAACCTTCGCCAGAATCATTTATATTGGTTCCATCAGCATTAGTTATTTCTATTTCTACCGATTGGTAAGAATAGTTTTCTCTGTTTGAGTCAAAAAATGCCCATACAGCTACTGTGTAGGTACCTCGATTAGCGTAGTTATAAATATAGGTTTCTTCTGTGGTATCAAATACTGCGTTTTCCCCAAATGAGTAGCGATAACTTACTGCACCATCCGCATTAGCTGAAACAGTTATATTTCCGTTATCTCCCAAAACAACTTCAATAGTTAGGTCACCCTGGGTTTCATTTGAACAAGCAATATGACCACCGATTAACAATAGGTAAAAAAGTAATAAAATCTTTTTGATAGTCCTTTTTTTTATGATTAAAAGCTATCCCTTTTTAAAGGGATAGCTTTTGTTTTTTTAGATTTAATCGAATGAAGTAATTACAATATCTGTAAGTGTTACATCCGCATCTTGAGTTACTAGATATAATAATGCAGAGCTGTATGTGTTTGCAGCATCTTGAGGTGGTATCTCTACCGTGTATGGAGTGACTTCAGAGCCGCTAACCGTAACATTTGAGGTAGAGAATGCAGGATCAACATCAGGGTGTGGTAATCTTTCAAACCTGAAGTTAATTGATACATCTGTTCCTGCTGTACTACCGTTAAATGCAATTCTACCTCCATTAGGAAATGATAAAGGATAAATATCAGCATTTTCGTTAGCAAATCCAGCCCAAGCTTCTGAACCTGTTGGGAAGTTATAGACATTATCTGCTACTGTAGCCCCACCGAAAGTTCCTGTAAATGCGGCATTATAATCAGTACCTGCATCAGATCCACCACCAAAGAAGTAGATATTATCAAAGTAAACAATTCCATTTCCTTCAACTTTGAATTGGATTACATTTTCAAGATCTACCACAGTGGCAAAATGAGAAAGATCGATATCTACACTATTCCATTCTCCTGGAGCGGATGTTACATCTAAATCATAGGCTATTTCTTCTGGTGCATCCCCTTCATCAGCTCCATCAGGACTGATTAAGAAAAATTTCAAGGTGGTAGCATTACCTGTAAAATAATCAATATGAAGTCTTGCTTTCCCAGAGAAATCTGTTGGAGAAGCTAATGCTGTACCCTGGTAATTTAGATTATCATATTTTAAAACAGTATTATTATCAATTGTTTCTGTAGAAACTACAGTCGATTGTCCCCAATTAGGGTTAAAATTAATTCCATCCAAAGGAGTATATGCATCACTAAAGATTGAGATTACTTCTGATGCATCGTAGGTTGGCGCAGCTGGTCCAGTTGTTGGTACATCTGGAATTACGACCTCTACTGGTTCAGCAAATGTAAAGTTATCTATATGATAGCTAGTTTCAACAGAATTGTTTACTCCATAACCTAAAATCATGGTAATGGTATTGTAAATGTCGCTTCGTTCTCCTGCAACTTCAGGAATATTGAAAACTATAGTTTCCCATCCTGTTCCTGTTGTGACAGCAAATAGATCTCCAGTGCTTTTTTTACCATCCGATCCGTTAGCCAACCCATCTTCTAATTTAAGAAGTACGTTATGACCTGCCGCAGGTGAATAGAAGTGCAGAGAAATCGCCTCTTGCCCAGCAGGAAAGCTAATGTTGTTTTCTAACATAAAGTAGAAACCAGCCCAGCTTTCAATTCCAGCGGGTTCAGTAACTTTAACTACACGAGATGAGCCATTAACATCATCAACGGCCGGATTATCGACGTATTCAATTGTAATATCTTGATCGTTTAATCCTCCAAATCTACCCCAGTTACCAGCTTCTCTGGTTTCTCCTTGTAGATTTTCCACATCAAAGCTTGGCCCTGTTTCTTCAAAAGTGATGATCCCGTCATTAATATCTGGGTCTACTGCAATAAATACAGGATCTGTATCATCTGGTTCTTCTAAATCAATTTGTGGCCCTACAGGGTCGTCCTTACCGCAGGAAACGATAACGAACAATGCCATAATAGCGAGAATAAAATAATTGTTAATCTTCATAATTTAAATTTTAATTAATAATTCAGTTTAGTAATAACCCTCATTTTGAGGATAGCCGGCGCCAAGTAAATCGAGAACACCTTGCGGTATAGGTAAATGAACCATATGTGGCTCTAATACCTCGATTGGATTGACGTGGTTTCTTGCATAATATTCGTTAAGTAAGGGAGCGTTCATATGATCTAACAAATAATCATAAAGTAGTCCCTTTCTTTTTAAACTATACCAGCGTTGGCCTTCAAAAGCCAATTCTCTTGCTCTTTCTTCAAAGATGTTTTCTATCGAAGCAGTTGCAGCAGCAGGAATTCCTGCTCGTGTTCTCACCGCATTCAAATATTGTAATGCTTGATTCTGATTACCTGCTTCTAAGTGGGCTTCAGCACCAATTAAGTAAGTTTCAGCTAGGCGATAAATCATCACATTTTTAAAATGCATACGATCTGTAGCATCAATCGATTTATCGAGGAACTTAATAACCCCCGGACTTTGTCTTTTGAAATACATGAAAAAGTCATCATCTGCTGCTACGTTATCGTATAAGTCTAAAGGATCACCGATACTTTTTCCTGCAGGGAGAGTTGTTTCATCGTTGTAGTTATAGTTAAAAATATAATAATTTTCTTTTCTCTGATCTTCAGGGTTTTCGTTGATTAAATCCACGGCATAGGGGTTTAAGGTCATAAAACCAAAACCAGCACCTCCATTCTCAACAGTCTGTTTCAATCCAGGTACAGCTGAGTAATGTGCGACTGTTTGCCAATTCATTTGATGCCAAGCTCCACCACCGATTGCGTTTTTTTCAAAGTTGATGGCAAATAAGGTTTCTGAATGAGTCATTTCTCCAGAAAATACGTCAGCGACATCTACCAAGCTATAGGGTCCTTCATCAATTATTTCATCAACAATAGAGGCTGCTTCAGAATAATTGTTGTCCCACATCTCCACTTTAGCTCGTAAATGATCTACCGCACCTTTTGTCCAACGTCCAAATTGGTTAGTCGTATAAGAAAGGTTGTCACTCGCATATCCTAAATCGGCACGGATCAATGTAAATATGTCTTCTTGTGAAGACTTTTCAGAGGGTCGATCAAATGCTGTCTCTGGAGTGGTAGGCTCTGTTTTGATATAAATATTGTTAAACATTCGGTAGAGTGTGAAGTAGGCATGTGCTCTAAATGTTTTTGCTTCAGCTAAGTTCATGAGTAATTCATCACTTGTGTCACCCGCTTCGATTAATGATTCCCCACCTATTATAATATTATTGGTAATATCGATGATACGATAATTATGTGCCCAATAGTATCCATAGGCAGCTTCTGTACCATAATCACCTCCAAGACCACAGCCCCAGAAACAATTGCTAAACAAGGATATTTCTCCATCAACACCAGCAGATATATCACTTTTTGCTTGAAGTATCAAGGGGATAGCCCCATTAAACCAATCTCTTTGATAAGGCTCTCGATTTAGGGCGTATAGACCTACCACTGCATTGGCAATTCCATCCGAGCTTGAATAAAGGAAATCTACGGAATTATTTGACAATAATTCGTCTTTCAAAAAGTCATCTTGGTAGCAAGAACTAAAGAGTACCAAGGTTAAAGTCATTAATGTTATATGTAATTTTTTCATGAGTCAGTACTTTTAAAACGATAATTTAAATCCAAGGGTCATATTCATTGTTTCAGGAAACACACCTGCTCTTAAATCCTGTTCTGGAGAATAGGATAAGAAATCTGTTAATGTCAATAGATTAGTTCCTGTAAAATAGACACGTCCTGATTTCGTATTCAAGAAGTTGTTTATTGCATTTCCAAAATTATAGCCTACAGTAACCGTTCTTAATCTGACATAAGAGGCATCCTGTGCAGCGAATGAATTTAAATGCTTTAACCAAGCAGCGGTAGCATTAGCTTTTGGCCAAAGTGAAGAAGGAGCCGCATCTGTGTAATAAGGAACAATAGGTCCATTGACAGAAGCTTTCCAAAATTCTCCATTAGCCAACACTGAATTGATGGCTGTAGCTCCTTGTAAAAAGTACCAGTCCATAAAAAAGTCGAAGTTTTTTACTCGTAATGTAGTATTGATTGATCCATACCAATCGGGGTCTCTGTTGAGAAACACATTATCATTAATATCGATAAGTCCATCATTATTTTGATCTACTACTCTAATGTGTCCTGGTCTTGCTCCTACTTCTGGAGTTACAGGGTTTCCAGCGATAAAGTCCGCTTCTTGATAAATACCAGCATATTCAGGTTGCCATAAACTATTGATAGATTCCCCTATAGACAAGCGTCTACCAGATTGATCTGTAATATCAATGAAATATTCCTCTCCAGTTAATGGGTCTACTTGTGTTTCTCCGGTTAAAGATACAATCTCATTATTGTTAGTAGACCAGACCAAACCGATGTCTAAAGAAACATCTTTGCTTTGAATGATAGCGTTGTTTAAAGTGATTTCTAAACCTGTATTTTGAAGTTCTCCCACATTGAATCGAGTTACCGTATAACCTGAAGAAGAAGCCAATTGCCTGTCTAATAATAAGTCGTTTGTATTAGATTTATAATACTCAAGCGTTCCTCTAAATCGATTCGAAAAAATCTCAAAGTCTAGTCCTGCATTTAAGGTCGTGGTTGTTTCCCACTGTAACCCAGGATTTCTTAATCGCGAGGATGCAGATGATCCACTAACGACTGTATTTCCAAATATATATGGATTATAGTCAGCTACGCCTAAGGATTCTAATGGGTTTATCCCTTGGTTCCCTGTAGACCCATAGCTTAATCGAAACTTTAACTGATCAATTGCCTCTATATTTAGATCTTTTTCAGCTTTATAGGCCACAGAAGCTGCTGGAAAGATCCCCCACTTGTTGTCTTCAGAGAAGACTGAAGCACCATCTGCACGTGAAGTTACTTCAAGTAAGTACTTATCTTGGTATGAGTAGCGAATACGCCCCATGAATGATAAAACTCGTCTTCTCCATACATCTCTACCATTACTAAGTAAATCAGAGGCTAAACCATTATATCTTAGGGCATCGTTTACAAAATCTCCTTTGGCTAATTGGTTGTACTTAAAGTTTTGTTCGTCATAGGCGTGTACCCCAGTAAAATCTAGGTTGTGAAAATCGCTGTCCAAAATGTTGTAATTTAAGATATGTTCTACTAGAACTTGTTTATATTGAGTATCAATTAAGACACCAATTCCATTATTTCCTTCATCTCCCGCAGAATGAAGAGAGGAACGATAAGTTCCTTGATCTGTATTTCTGTTTCTAAAGAATGTTTTAAGGGAATAATTTATTTTAGGAGTAATTTTATAATTCAAACGTACACTAATATCGGTCAAGTTTGTTTCAGTCTCGTCTACAGATTCGCGTTGATCCCAAAGTGGGTTGACGGCGTTAGAATTTTCTTCCCCAAAATAGTATTTCACCAAATTTCCTTCATCATCAAAGGGCTTAGCAATAGGACTTAGGTTGGCTAAGAAAAGCCCCCCTGTTTCTCTGTTTTGTTTTGAGTTTTGGACATTTAATATTCCATCAATACTCAATTTGTCGGTTAATTTATGGGTGTAATTTAACTTGTATTGTAAACGGTCAAATCCTGAATTTGGGATTACCCCGTCTTGAGAAAAATAATTTAAACTTGAATAAACAGTTGATTTTTTAGTTCCTGAAGAATAACTTAACGAATGATTGGTTAATAGGGCATCTTGAAGCGCTAGATCTTCCCAATCAACATAGTTTTGATTTTCTATTAAATCCAGTTCAAACTCATCCCAAACAAATCTGTAAGGAGGATTAGCAATCCCTGTTCTAGCTCTCCAGGCATCCATTTTGTAATTAAAGAATCCTGCGGCATCGTATAGGTCAAAATTTCGTGTAAGTGTTTGAGTCGTTACATAACCTGCATAGTTAAAAGTGGTATAGCCACTTTTCGCTTTTTTTGTAGTAACCAATACTACACCATTTGATGCTCTAGCACCATAGATAGAAGTGGAGGCAGCATCCTTTAAAATTTCAACACTTTGAATATCATCAGGTGATATGTCATTTAAATTATCATAAGGCAGTCCATCTACAATAATAAGCGGATTGTTGCCACCCGCCACAGATACATTTCCACGAATAACAATATTAGAGAATCCACCTGGACGTGCATCACCTAGAGTCACCTGCACTCCGGCAGCGCGACCACGTAAAAGTTCAGAAACGTTAGTAGTAGGTATTTGTGTTGCTTTTTTTACATCAACTGTTGCTACTGAGCCTACAAGATTACTTCTTTTTTGAGTTCCATAACCAACCACAACCACTTCTTCCAAATCATTATCAGAAGTTAATTCCACATTAAGTATTCCGTTACCTTCGAAAGTAATAGTCTTACTTTGATAACCCACATAATCAAATGTTATACGATCCCCTTGTTGAGCATCAAGGGTGTAATTTCCATCAAAATCGGTTGTTGTTCCTTTAGTTGTACCATCAATAAAAACAGTAGCCCCTGGTAGAGGTTGTTTGTTTTCAAAATCAAGTACGATACCTGAAACCGTCAGGTCTTGAGCAAACCCTATCGCACAGAAAGAAACCCAAATAATAAGGTTTAAAAAAATTTTCATCTAAATAGTTTTATTTTCTAGTTAAGCTAACAATAATAGGCATAAAAGTTTTACAGACCAAGCAAAAAAACTATACAAAAAGTATACAAGTGATGTTTTAATGGTTTGTAATCAAAAGATTAAATTTTGTTTAACTTTTATTAAACAAGCTGATTATCAGTATTTAACAGACTAAATGGCCAATGAATTATGTTAAAAAGAAGCCTAAAGGATTACTATACATGAGATTATTAAAAGAGCATAATATACTCCACAATTCCTTGACTTCTTTCAAGCCCTATTTTCTTTCTCAAGCGGTATCTTTTAATTTCTACACTGTGAACAGAAATGTTTAATAAGGGTGCAATTTCTTTAGATGATAGATTGAGTCGCAGGTAAGCACAAAGTTTTAAATCGTTTTTAGTCAAGCTGGGGTGAGCGTCTTTTAGTTTACTAAAAAGAGGTTGATCGGTGTTGTCAAAGGCTTTTTTAAAGTACTCCCAATCATCATTATTTTTCAGTTTTGAGTTAATACTTTTTATTAGTTTTTTGGCTTTAGCCTCCCCTTTAATGGTTTCTAATTCTGCTTTTATGGAATTCAAATATTCATTTCGTTTTAAAGTACTCATCGTAGCAACAGCTAATTCTCTACTTTTCCCTTCGATGTCTTTTTGTAGCTGTTCATTTTTTAAACGTATGATTTCTTTTTGGGCTTCTAGTTCTTGAATTTCTAACAAACGTTTATTTTCCTTCTCGAGGGAATTGCGTTGTCGTTTTAATTTCTGTTTGTAATAGTTATTATATAGCATAAGTAATATGACAAAAACAATGACGTAGATTGAAATAGCAATTCTGTTAAGATGCCATGGAGGATTTATATAAATTATTGGAGATGTGATTATTTCAGAAACGGAATTGCCTTTTTTACTACGTAGTTTAAAGCTGTATTTCCCATAATCTAAATTGGCATAATCTATACTTGTACTTTCTGTCCAGTTACTCCATTGTTCGTCTTCTCCTTCTAAGATGTATTGAAAGCGGGTTTCTCCATATCTGTTAAAATCGTAACTGGTAAATTGAAAACTAAGGTTGTTATATTCAAAGGGTAAATTCCCTTCTTCGTTTAGATTTACAGCCCGATTTTCTTGTTTATTATCAGCATTAATTGAACTCAATTTGGGCTTGGTTTTTTCTTTGTCTATATTATTTAAATCAACTTTTAGATAACCTTTGTTTGTGCCGATCAAATAGTTTTTCTCTTTGAGTAAATTAATATGTTCAAAACCAGAAACATTTTTTCGATCTTTTTCATTTAATGCAAGATGTTTCAAAAAGCGTAGGGCGGCCAATAGCGGCAAAAATAGCTCTTGTAAGCAAGGAAATATTACGTAATCAAGGCGCCCATTTTAGTGAGGCCAAAGAGAAGGTTTTAGAGGAAGCTAAGACTACATTGCTGTTAGCGCAAACAGAATATAGAAAATGTTATCGCCAATTATCAACATCTTTGCATCCTTTCAAGATATTAACTTCAACTCCGCATAGCACGGCATCTGCAGAAAAAGACATGCAAAACAGCAACTAATAAACATTAAAAAAAATTAAACGTATAAAACATATTAAATTGTTAGTGTTTTACACTGTTAACTTATCGATTCGTTTACTTCGTTACTCGTTAGTTAACTTCTACACGCAATTCGTCGTTCGCTTAAATTCGTT
>ENA-OQVM01004458-OQVM01004458.1-marine-metagenome-genome-assembly--contig:-NODE-4458-length-14266-cov-5.435055_pt1 | contig 14266 bp, 12 predicted proteins | sample MGYA00237776_ERZ505498 | MGnify/ENA primary metagenome ERZ505498 (study PRJEB26159, sample SAMN06265151) | marine metagenome | isolation source: Helgoland LTER site | place: Germany:Helgoland, sampling... | reverse complement strand
TTGGCCTTGCGGGTCGCGCTTGCAAGCAATCCGTAATGGCGGATGCGGTGGAACCCGTCCGGAAGCACATGGATCAGAAAGCGGCGGATGAACTCGGGCGTCGCCAGCCGCATCACCTTTTGGCGCTCTCCATTCTTGATGCGATAGTCTTTCCATCTGAACGCAACAGTGGTGGCATCGGCGCTGACGATGCGGCTGTTGGAGATGGCGACACGGTGTGTGTAGCGACTGAGATAGGCCAGCACAGCCTCGGGGCCACCGAAGGGTGGTTTGGCGTAAACGACCCATTCGTTTTTGCGCAGCGGGGTCAAATACGCAGCAAAAGCCTGCGGTTCTGATAGCCCAGCTAAATCACCAAAGAAGTTGAGTTCTCCTTCACAATGCAGAGCCAGCAACCCTTCGATAAACAAGCGTCGAAACAGTCGGGATAAAACCCGCACATGCAGAAAGAACCCAGGCTTGCACGCGACCCAGCGGTTGCCGTCTTTCGACAACCCACCGCCCGGCACGATCATGTGGACGTGAGGATGATGGGTCAGTGCCGATCCCCATGTGTGCAGCACGCTGGTCATACCGACCCGCGCGCCCATGCGCTTAGGATCGTCGGCGATGGTGGTCACTGTCTTCGCTGACACGCGGAAGAGCAGGCCATAGACAGCGCGCTTATTCCAGTAGGCGATGCGTGCGATCTCGGCTGGCAGCGTGAAGACCAAGTGGAAGTATTCCACCGGTAGCAAATCTTCTGAACGCGCGGCCATCCAGTCTCGGGCTGCGGGCCCCTGACATTTAGGGCAGTGCCTGTTCTTGCATGAGTTGTATGCGATGTGGTGGTGATCACATTTAGTGCACGCCGCCACATGCCCGCCGAGTGCTTCGGTTCGGCAGGCTTCAATTGAAGACATCACTTTGAGCTGGCTGAGGCTGACATGCCCCGCATTGTCCCGCCGCCACGCAGGGCCGTGCATGCGAAAGATGTCAGCGATCTCCAGCGCGTGTTTTGACACGCGAACCCGTTCGTCAGGTCAGGCCCTTCACATGCTCAAACGGGCTGGTGATATCACCCAGCGTTTTTGTCGCGACATGAGTGTACCGCGCTGTTGTACTCAGCTTGGAATGCCCGAGCAGGACCTGGATCACCCGAACATCCGTGTTGGCTTCCAATAGATGCGTTGCGAAGCTATGACGCAATGTGTGCAACGTTGCAGGTTTTTTGATCCCGGCCATACGTTTGGCCGACGTGAACGCCCGGTTCAACTGACGCGGCGATATCGGGTCGACGCGGCTCTGACCGGGAAATAACCAACCTTGTGGACGAACCTCGCGCCAATAGTCCCGCAGTAAAACAAGCAAAGATGGTGACAGCATCACATCCCGGTCCTTGCCGCCCTTGCCCCTTTCGATATGGATCAGCATGCGGTCGCTGTCGATGTCTCGGACCTTCAGGTGGGTGACTTCTGATGCGCGTAAACCGCCGCCATAGCCAATGCTCAGGGCTGCGCGGTATTTGAGACCAGGTCCGGGTGCTGAGGCTAGCAAGGCCGAGACCTCCTCAACGCTGAGAACGATAGGCAATTTGCGCGGCTCAGTGCGAAACTGCATGTACTTCTTCATCCCGTCGCGATCGCACGTCATCGAGAAAAAGAACCTGAGCGCAACGATGCGCGCGTTGAATGTTGATGGGGTGACGCCTGTGTCTGCCATGTGCAACTGATAAGCGCGCAGATCATCCGGCACTGCAGTATCGGGTGATCGACCAAGGAACACCGTAAAATCCTTGAGCGCACGGATATGGGCTTTTTGCGATTTGTCACCCATCCCTCGGATGCGCATGTCTTCCATCATCCGCTCACGAAGCGGGCTTACTTTCTCCTGTGTCATGGGAACCTCCTGTTTGACGATTGAGAAGGTCCCAATCATCAGCCAAGAGCCCCAAAACACGAAAACAACGTCAAATCAGTAGGTAGAACGACTGCAACAAGCGCCTTTGCCGCGCGAGCGGCTTAGTCCGTGAGGGCAAATTGCTGGATGCTGCGTTAAATACGAATGTCACCCTTAGTTAGAAGCCTTTTGAAACAAGAATGGCAATAATCGCCCGTCAGTCACTGCGAAACCCAAACCGATGATGGCAAAGCCAATCCACGCTTCGATTCCTATTCGTTCATCAAGGAATACGGCTCCAAGTCCAATTGCAACTGGCGGTATAAGTAGAGTGACCAGCAAAAGATTGGCGGCTCCGGCCCGTACCAGAATGGCAAAGTAAAGGAAGTATGCCAGTGCAGTTGACAAAACAGCCATGCCAATAAGTGCACCCCACACTCCCAAGGACAGCGCAAGATTTGGTAGTCCATCAAACACAAGTACAATTGGTATCATCAAAACTGTGCTACCAATTAACATACCGAGTGCGTTCATGAGGGGAAGCTGACCAGCAAGTGCGGTCTTTCCCCAAACACCTGCAAATGCGTAAGACAGCGTTGCACCAAGGATGGCAAGTTGAGCGAGGTTGCTAAGATTGAAGTTGGTCAACGCGCTCGGTCCCATGATGAAAGCCACGCCTGCAATGCCCAAGCCCGCACCTATAACTTTCTTCGCTGTCAAAGGTTCGTCAGGAAGCAAAAGACCTGCAACAACTGCCGCGAACATAGCGGTCGTACCATTCAAAATAGAAACCAACCCACTTTCAATTTGTGTCTGTCCCCAGAATAGCAATGAAAAGGGGATGGCGTTGTTAAGTGCGCCCATAACCAAATAGGCCCCCCAAATCCGTGGGGACCTAGGAACCGAAATACCTTTGAATAGCACAATTAACACCAAAATTGGCACTGCCCAGATTACGCGATGCAGGGTGAGAGTGAGCGGCGGAACCTCTCGCAGAGCAACTTCACCAAAGAAAAATGATCCCCCCCAAACTGCTGCAAGCAACAACAGCATCGGGATTGATTTTGAATCCAAGGTCAGCGTAGGGGCTTTAGTCATATCGAATTGTCCCAAGTCATCTGATTCTTGCCTTCTGATACCCTAGCCGATCCAAACGGACGACCCGTTTTATGCGGTTTAAGTGGAAACCATCACAACCAACAAAGGATATGAATGAATGTTTAATCTAGTCACCATCTGAAGACCCTTCTTGAGCAGTTCGATTGAGAAATGGCGGGTGTGATAGCAACCTATTGGCATTCAGGTGGCGGTTGGTTTTCTCGTATTTATTCTGATTTATCTCTTCAATTAAAGTGGCGCTGAAATTGTATTGTTTGGATTCATCTGATTTCTTTCGGTTGTGCACTCTAAATTCTATTCAAAACCTGCAAAAAAGAAGTCTGTTTCCAATGGAAATGAAATAAAAAAATGCATACGCAGGGAAAGGATACCCATCATATCAGCACCACACAAAGATATTGGTTTGAAGAGTGATCAGCTCAGTCAGGCAGTCGAGTTATTGTGATGGGAACAAACCTTGACGTGGCATTAAAAATGCTCTGCTACAGCTTTCGCATTGCGGACATTGGCAACAGCGTTCAAGACGCTTATGTTGGATAATTAAATCCAAAGGGCTTCTTTATGGAACGTGAACCAAACCTGATCATTTCGAGCGCTTCGCGGCACATCGTTGAGGAATACATCCCCTTTAAGGTGGACATATAAAAATTTGAAGGTGGAGACGGTTGGTCGCTGGAAGTTGTAACAACAGACGGAACATCCATTGTCTGGGACGATCTGTTCGAAGATGATCAAGCCGCGTTTGAGGAAGCAATCGCAACCATTCGAAAAGAAGGCGCCGTAGCATTCACTAATGGCGGTTCGAACGTCATTCCCTTCAAAAATTAGGCAAAGCGCTAACGGCCCACTTTTCGTGATACTGCAAAGCGCATCGATGGCCTCGATCCGCGTAAAGCGGACATCGGCTTTAGGAAAGCTGGCTCACCGTGTCCGTTTACCGCAGGCCAACTAACCCTGATGCCAACACCCAAAATTTAGGCATTCCGTAAACTGCTATTCGTAAGGTGCAGCCCCAACTGGAACGCTCGTTCATCATCTATAACGTGGCCATGTGTCAGCGAGACGATAACCTCCGGGCCATGGATCACTGGGATCTAGCATGTGCTGGTGTGTCCCCGTCACCCAGCCACGTCCACTTATCTGGGGGCGAATGGCCGAAATATCACCAACTTTTGTTTCACCCAAGATTTTCCCCTGAAACTCAGATCCAATGATTGAGACTCCGGTTAAACTGTCTCCAACCTTCATCTCACCTTTTGCATGAAGCAGAGCCATGCGCGCCGAGACGGCGGTTCCTGTTGGCGACCGATCTAGCTTTCCTGGCTGTATGGAAACGATTGATTTTGCCCTTAGACCGTCCGGTCCGCGTTCAAGCGTTCCAGCAAACAAGCAGAACGAATGATGCCGCCAGTCGGGTTGTAAGGGATGTTGGAACCTAAGCTGTTCATTCGCTGCATTTGTGATTTTTACGCCAAGTTCAGCCAGTTTTTGCGCGTCTTCTGTCCCCAAAGACAGTCCAAGTGAAGCAGGATCAACGACGACAAAACTGTCACCACCGAACGCCGTATCAACAATGATTGTCCCAAACCCATCAATGCCCAGAGGCACGCCCGTTAGGCTCGCAAAGGAAGGTAGGTTTTCGACTTCGATGCGTTCAGCTTTACCATTGGAACAATGGGCGCGCACCTTCACAAGACCACCTGGGGCCTCAAGAACCATCGCGGTAATAGGTTCTTGCATCGGGATGATACCGGTATCAAGCAGGACCGTAGACACGCAGATTGAGTTTGACCCGGACATAGGCGGCGTGTCCTCTGGCTCCATGATGATCCAAGCAGCCTGTGCGTCAGGGTGTTTGGGCGGGACTAGCAGGTTCACATGGCGAAAGATACCGCCGCGCGGCTCGTTCAACATGAAGTTGCGCAGCACGTCATCTTCGGAAATCCACTTGCGCTGCTCCCATATGGAATCACCGGGCGGAGGTGATACACCCCCGACAATCACGTCCCCAACTTCGCCTTCGGCATGGCAAGAAACGGTATGGATGATTTTTGTACTTCGCATTTTCGCACCTCAATAAATATGTTTTCTCAAGGTTTTGGCCTCTGTGTGATACGGCCCAGCCTGTTTGAAACATACACTGCTGAAAAAAGATATATGGACACCCGAAAACCCCAGTTCCTGTCTATTGCCGCTGTTCACCTCAGACGCAAAACACTGAAGGCTGCCCCTCAATCAAAAAGGCTGAAAGTCCGCATACCCAACGGTTAGGTCCGCGGCAGAGAATGTATGCAATTTCCTTTTTCATGATGTCTCAGTAAGCTCCTCAAACTCTTCTTTACTCTGCGATTGACACGCTCCTCATAGTGCTTCGCTGACAACTCATAACGTTTGCCTTTGGGTATTCATTTATATTATTTTTTGAAATCTACAGTCTAGCATTGGTTTGGTTCAACATGCGCAACTCAAAGTGCTGAAATGAACTTGTTTCCTGCGCAAAATCGCCATAATTATGCAGAAACAGGTATAATTAAAGAAATGAAAAAAACTAAATTTATTCTCTATTATTTCTTACTTAACAAATATTCCTACATGTTTGCCGCCGTTTGTATCTTTATCGTCAACTGGCTTCAGGTTGAAATTCCTAGATATATACAACAAGCAATCGATTTACTTACCAGCTCAGAGGATAATTCGTTTGATATTCTGACTGATAACGTAAGAACCGTCATCATTTTGTCGCTCATCATGGTAGTTGTACGGATATTGTCACGTATTTATGCACTCAATCCTGGCCGTATAACAGAGATGGAACTAAAAAATGACCTATTTTATAAGCTAAACCGCCTACCGCGCTCCTTTCACATTCGATACCCGTCCGGAAAGTTGATTTCAATTATTAACAACGACTTGAATGGTATTCGCTTATTTTATGGCATTGGTTTTCTTCAGTTATTCAACATTCTTTTTGCTCTTTCATTAACGCCGTTTTGGATGTGGCAAATTTCACCCAAACTCACTTTCTATTCAGTAATACCGATTTTAATTGGATTTGTATTTTTCCGGATTGGATTTCGTCATTTACGGAAGCTGCAAGCACAACGTCTAATAAGATTACAGGAGCTGTCCGAACAACTAATGAATCTCTTATCTGGTATTGAAATCATTAAAAATCAGCAAATGGAGCTTTGGGCGACAAAAAAAGTTGATAGCGTTAATCAGCAGTTATTTGAGTGCACTATGCAAATTACTCATATTCAAACTTTCGTTATTCCCATTATCGACTATGCCAACCAGGTTATGAAAGTAGTGATTTTAGGATTGGGAGGTTACTATTTGTTGGAAAGTGAATTGAGCATAGGTGAGATTACTGCTTTTCTTTCATACTCTGTGCTTTTGTCATTACCCTTGATCAGTTTGGGAAGAATTGTGACAATTTATCAAATGGGAATGATAGGTATTGACAGCGTACAAAATATCCTGAGCGCCCGCATACCTGATAATGATCTTCTTCAACTCACCGAGTTTGAAAAACACGGCTTGAAAAATAAAACGTTAATGGTCAAAAACCTCTCTTTTCGATACAGCGACAAATATAAAAAAAACAAGTCGACTAATTTTTCCGGCACTGATAATTTCATATTTGAAATTGATCAGATACAACCCCAAACATTAAATAACATTAGTTTTAGTATAGAACCCGGCAAAAAATTAGGAATTTTAGGCAGTACTGGGTCCGGAAAAAGCACATTAGTGGATTGTCTGAACCATTATCTCGAAATCGAACCAGGTCAAATTTTCTGGGGTTCAGTGGATATCACTGAGATAGCCAGAACAGATCTTCGATCATTCATCCGGACTATTACCCAGGAGGCTTATTTATTTTCAGAAACCATTGAGAACAACGTACGTTTTGGGTCGGCTAGCTCCTCTCAGCCTAAAAGCGATTTTCAGGTTAGCGAAGCCCTCAACTTAAGCCAACTAAGCAATGAGATCCATTCATTTAAAGACAATCAGAAAACCATGGTTGGTGAAAAAGGGGTTATGTTATCAGGAGGGCAGAAACAACGCCTTAGCATTGCAAGAGCACTTCTTACTTCAGGAGATTTAATTATAATGGATAATGTGCTTTCAGCGGTGGATTACGAAACTGAACGAAAAATACTCAAAGGTCTATTCCAACATTTAGAGGACAAAAGTCTATTAGTTATCTCTCACCGTATCAGCGCCTTGAAAGGCATGGACGAAATTTTAGTGTTGGAACAGGGTCAAATCATAGCAAGAGGTACCCATTCTGACCTATTAGAATTATCTTCCTATTATCGCGAAACGTGGGAAGTTCAGAAACTAGAAACGCACACAAAGAGACAAGAAAGTGCTAATCTAAACTCTAGAGAGATCAAAGAATGATTAAGTCTATTGATATTTATCATTTAAAACATTTTTATTCTTTTACAAAAAAATATAAGAAAAATACCTTTTGGGGATTGATAATGATACCGCTATCAATCTCCAGTAATTTATTATTTCCTTGGTTAGTAATCCAGATAATTGACAAAAAACTAATGCCTGGTCAGCTTGATGGTTTATATGCTCTCATTTTTTGGATGTTAATTGTCTTAATTGTTAATTATTTTGCTGATGCCTTTTACTCTTATTTTTTGCGTAAAACTGGACAAGCAGCCGTATTCGACATGCGAAAAGTTCTATTTGAACGTATATTGTGTTTTCCCCAAAGTTATTTTGACAAAGTTCCTACTGGTGTAACGTTAGCACGCTTAACCAATGATTTAGAAGCGATTGGTGAATCATTTGTTCTAGGAATTTTAGGCATTATTAAAGACGGCATTAACACTGTGGCTTTACTTATATTCATGTTGATAATTGATTGGCAACTTTCTTTAGTAATCTTATGCGTATTCCCACCAATATTGTACCTCACACAGTTTGTTAGGAAAAAGTTGCGCGCCCAATATCTCATCTCACACTCCGCATTAGCTAAAGGGACAGGTTTTCTTCAGGAGTGCCTAGCAGGGTTAAAGACTGTCCAACTATTTGGAGCAGAGCCAGAGGTGGAAATGCAGTATCGCAATAATACCTCTACCTTTATGCGTGCGCAGCTAAAGGCAAACAAATACGATGCTGCACTTTATTCTCTCATCACAGGCATTACGAGTATCACGATAGGCCTTATCATTTGGTATGGTGCTGATAAAATCATGCAATCAACTTTATCCCTCGGAGTATTGATCGCATTCATCAATACACTAGAAAAAATATTTGTACCCTTACGAGATTTTACCTCCCAGATTACAGGTATCCAGCGATCTTTTGCAGCATTTGATCATATAGAGGAATTATTTATTGAACCCGTAGAAGAAGATTTAAAGCCTCATATAAAAGTAGAAGACGTAAATAATAGTTTAATAGACTTTAGGTCTTTGGAGTTCAAAAATGTAAGCTACCAATATAAAAAAGAAGATGAATATGTCCTAAGACATGTGTCTTTCACACTTAAAAAGGGTGAAAAATTAGCACTAGTGGGAGAAACAGGATCAGGAAAATCTACGATTATACGGCTCATAAGCAAATCTTATATGAATTATGAAGGTAGTATTTTATTAAACGGAATTGAACTCTCTTCCATTCCCAAGAAAAGTATTCTGCATTTATTTTCTTTAATGCAACAGGACGTATTTTTATTCGATGAAGATTTAAATTTCAATATATCTCTAGGTAATAAAGATTTAGATGATAACGATGTGATAGACGCAGCAAAATATGTATACGCTCATAATTTTATTGTAGGGCTACCAAGTCAATATAAATTTAAACTAAAAAATAGTGGAGGCAACTTATCCGCTGGCCAGGCCCAGTTAATTTCTTTTGCCCGAGCCATTGCGCAAGGTGGCCATGTTCTGATGCTGGATGAGGCCACGAGTTCTGTTGATTCACTGACTGAAGAACTAATTCAAATGGCAATCGGCAAACTGTTAAAAGATAAAACTGTAATAGCTATTGCCCACCGATTGAGCACTATAAAGAATTCCGACCAGATATTAGTTATAAAAAGGGGGCAAATTGTCGAGCGTGGTAGTCATGAGGATTTGCTTGTAAACCAAGGCCCTTATGCAAGCCTTCTTCAAGAAGGCACAGTTTTAGCGAATGACGCTCGTAAAGAAACTTAACATTTTACTACCATAGTCACATTATTAGACCCAATCTCTCTGAGAGCAACCTGAAGAATTTCTTCAAGCGTTAATTCACTAGATTGCAAAGATTTTCCGGCCATCATTTTTCCTGCTGTGGTAGTCAAAGTAAGAGAGATAGTACCAAGGGCCAGCCCAAATTGGCGCCGAGTACGTTTTGAATAGCCTCGCTTTATTTCTCGGTCTTGGCTCATGATCACACCTACAAAAAAATCTACTCTGCTATATAAACCTCATTCAATCGTTTATGCATACTCTTCTTTACTTAATTCATAACGCTTGCCTGTGAGCATTTCCTTGCGCAAACGCAGTGTGAGATGTCCGTAATGTCAGGGCACCAAACTTGGATTGAAACTGTATTGCTTGGATTCATGCGATTTCTTGCGGGTGTTCACTTAAAACTTTATTTAAAAACTGCAAAAAAAGAAGTCTGTTTCCAATGGAAATGAATTCAAAAAAGTGCATGCAGTAGGGAAAAATGGCTTGCTGGCCAAGCACAACTGATAAGCGTGACCTTAAATGCGCATGTGCGAAAGGTGACAGCAAAGTCCCACTTAAATTTGTTTCGCTGTTGAAAATACCATGATGATATCGACGGCTATTTGGCTGCTCACAAACTTATGATGCGATTTATGTTGAGTTTCCACCAACTGGACGCTGTACTGATGCTCTTAAAGGGAAAATTTAGGCAGATTGCTATTATATTACTTCAACATAGTCGCAATCGGAGGTTTGCCTCTATAATATGTTGATTTAGAGCTCTTCTAGAGCCGACACTGAGGAAGTCACGGCTATCGATAACGTTTTTCACAGATATGGAGGAAGTCCCAATCATACCACAAAATAACCTTACAGAAAATATGAAAAACTGGACAGATCGGTTCCCTGGACTTTCGAGACTTGACCAAGGTCTCAAAGGCAGAATTGAGACGAACTCAAATATCATTTCTTTTAAGAAGAATTCATTAGTTTTTGGACCGGATAAATCTCCAGAAAATATGTTTTTTCTCATCAGTGGAACAGTTCGTGTTCAGCAGGTATCAGCGACTGGTCGTGAAATCGTATTATACCGTATTGAAGCTGGACAAACTTGCGTATTAACTACCTCCTGCTTGTTGTCTTTTGATCAATACTCTGCGGAAGGACGTGCCGACACTGATCTTATATCAGCATATATCAGCAGGGACTTATTCGACGAACTTGTTGCATCGTCGAAACCATTTCGGAATTTGGTATTCGCAGCCTTCTCAAAGCGCATTACCGACCTTTTTCTGGTGATTGACGAAGTTGCATTTCAAAGAATAGATTTAAGGCTGGCACAGAAATTAATTGAAATTGCAAAAAAATCTGACGTTTTAGAAGTGACACATCAAGCTTTAGCAATTGAATTGGGAACGGCGAGAGAGGTTATTTCACGGCAACTTAAAGAATTTCAAAGACGGGAATGGATTTCTCAAAGCAGAGGTAAAATGAAAATCCTAAACGCAAATCAATTAATAAAACTTGCCTCTCAAAAATTAATTGAATGACTAAGTCACTGACTGCATACTACTTAAACATTTCCGACTGATGGTGAGAGAATGGTTCGCCGCTGCATGAAATTTTCTAAACTTAGTAACATTAAGTGCTTACCAAGCTTTGATTGTAAAAAACTGAGTTTATACTCGTGAGCGAAATTGAAAAGATTAGTTTGCTCCATAGTGGGTATAGTCGATTGACTGGAACGGCAATTGATAACATTCCCAAGCTCCTCTTTAGCACGAATTTGATTTATTATTTGAGTCAGGTGAAGTTCTATAGAAACCCCACCCTTTTACAGAACTTCCATTTAAAATTTTTTTTGGGGTGCCAACGAAACGAAAGGGAATTTCGATAAATTTTAAGAATAGAAAGAAACTGACATGGAGAAACACCCATACGAAGAACTGATAGAAGCCGTTGCAGACAAAATGAAAGAGCACGAAGACGACAATCTCGAATTTAGTATCTTTGAGAAAGTGGATAAGGATTTAGGCCTGTCACGAGGAACCGCATGGGATGCATCTGGATGGAAAGACTATTGCGATTTCGGTTTTGGGGATGTTTGATTTTTCTCGTTTGTTCGATCCAGTCATTATTTGAAAATTGAAAAAAGAAGTTCGTTTCCAATGGAAATGAATTCAAAAAATGCATGCAGCAGGTAAATGCTGGGCCTTATATCAGCATTACGCAAAAATATATTGATGTGATTAGTGATCAGCTCAATCAGGCAGTGGACTTTCTATAGCAGGCAAGAGCGGCCTCAACTAAAAATTTTCTAATCTTAGTCGATAAACATTTTGTTAAAATTTCACATTCCAGAGTTTGCGATAATTCCCAGAACTTCATTTTTTCTGAAAAAGACGCGCCAGTTAATCCAACGCGTCTTATATCTGTTAGGCAAACAGATTTAGTTGAGGGCTTTTAGAAGTAGCTCTGCAACTGCTTCCGAAGAAGCTGGGTTTTGCCCAGTGATTAGGTTGCCATCCTTGCATGCAAAGGATGCCCAGCTTTCCTTTTTAGAATAATTTGCACCACGTTCGATCATAACATCTTCTACAAGTTGCGGAACAATATTGGTAAGACCTACGGCCTCCTCTTCCTCATTGGTAAACCCAGTTACTTCTCGGCCTTTAACAATGAACTCCCCATTTTCGTCTTTGGCGTTTACCAAAGCAATTGGAGCATGACATACAGCTGAGACAGGCTTGCCTTGCGTCCAAAACGCTTCGATCAGCTTTATGGATTGTTTATTGTCAATTAAATCCCATAGCGGACCATGACCGCCTGGATAAAAAACGGCATCAAAATTTGAAGCATCAACGTCCTGTAATTTGGCAGTATTGGCTAATTGTTCGTTTGCAACGGTATCAGCTTTAAATCGAATAGTCGCTGGGGTTTCTGCGCTTACATCATCACTTTTGGGGTCAAGAGGAGGCTTTCCGCCATCAGGCGATGCTAACGTTACTACAGCGCCGGCGTCTTTGAACACGTAGTACGGCGTCGCCAACTCTTCCAACCAAAAACCAGTCTGGTGTCCCGTTTCTCCAAGCCGATCATGTGATGTTAAAACTACAAGAATATTCTTGCCCATATAGCTTACCTTTCAGGTATTATTTATCTGCAAATAAAATATTTGCGCTTTATATCATATCGTTAGTAACTAGGAAGGCACAAGGTACATTCATATCAGCACCAAACTACGATACATTGAGTTGAAGAGTGATCAGCTTAGTCAGGCGGGGGAGTTATTATAGATCCACCCAAACAGGCTCCACTTCGATTTTTTCAAAGAACGCCTGCAAGCCTTCCAACGTGATGCCCAATGTACGATCATTAACCAAGGGGTGCACATAGATCTGCTTGCAGCTTTTCAATCCACTATCAATGAACAGATGAACTCCCGTTTTAACACCATTGATCATTGAGAGCGGTGTTACAGCACCAGGCCGAACCCCTAAATTTTCCATCAATCTTTCTGCAGATCCAAAAGACAACCGCCCAATTCCTAGTTTCGTATTCAGAGTTTTGAGATCTATCTGTCTGTCTTGCTCAGCAACCAAAAGCACGTTGCGCTTTTTGTTATCTCGAAAATAGAGATTTTTAATATGACCTCCACCCTGTTCTGAAGATAGGAACTGTCCTTGGACCTTCTTGGAATCTTCCACGGTTCTCAAAGGCACATGATCAGCACGCGTATACGCAATTCCCCAATTATCCAGCTGTTCCAGTATCGCATCTGACGAGATTGGGAGACTGTCTTGATATTTGGACGAAGCATCAACCGTGTCGTTCATTTTTAAGTCTTTTCCTCAGTCTCTTTCACTCAAACGTAATGTGAGAAAGCTATGTTTTCTTTGTTAGACAAATACTGAAATGCCTCTCAAGCTACGAAATTGTTTACGCATTTGGTCTGACATGCTGTTGTCCTCGATACAGATCATTCGCAAACCATTGGCATGCTTCGCCCATTCTAGCATTGCTGCGCCTCCTTGATCGCCAATCGAACACCCAACCAAGCCAAGTTCTGTCAAAGTAGCGGGAAGACAAGTTGCTAATGTGTTGGCACCTTCATCACCAATGACATTGTAACTCAAGCTAAATGAACCAAGTCTGGTCAGCTCAGAAACCGACGTTCTATCCAAAGCGTTTGCGATGAGCTTTACATCAGCAGCTGTCATTTGGGCATTCCGCAAATGTAAACTCAAAGCAGCCGAACTAACCGCACTTTTAGCCAGATGATCAGCAGCTGCGTTAGCCACATCCGACCCAATCGCTCTAAGTGCAATCTGAAGGCTTTCTTCAAGGGATAATTCACTCGATTGCAAACTGTTGCTGGCCATTAATGTTCCTGCAGTTGTGGTTAAGGCAAAAGAAGCAGCACCAAAAGTCAGCCCAAATCCGCGTCGAGTATATTTTGAATGGCCTCGCTTAATTTCTTGGTATTGGCTCATGATTACACCTACTTAAAAATTAACTTTACTGTATCAACTTTTTCCAATCACGTCTGCATACTCTTCTCTGCTTAATTCATAGCGCTTGCCTGTTAGCATTTCCTTGCGCAGGCGTGGCGTAAGATGGCTGTAGTGCCGCTCAATCATAGCAATGCTGGTGCCCATCTGTATGGCCAGCGTGTGTATGTCCATACCATCGTTGAGCAGTGCAAATGTGGCGTAGGTGTGTCTGAAGCTATAAAGCGTTCGATTCTGCCCTGTACGTGGACAATTGAGTAAGCCAGTATCAATCATTAGCCGCTTAAATGTCTGTCTTAGGTTTTGGCTAGCAGTACCATCTGACAATCTAAACACTGGCAAATCGATCTTGGCTTTGACGAGTTCTTCAAAGCTCTTGTCCGCAACGTCAGGACACCAACCTTGAATACGCTTGAGATAATTGACGGTGCCACTGCGACAGATAATATCCCGCCTGCCCGTCTTACCACGCACGCTCATTTCTAAAAATACATCACCCTTTTCTTCAAACAGCGTGATGTGTTTCCAACGTAGATTATCAGCTTCTGTTCCGTGGCGAATACCTGTGTT
>ENA-OQVM01004457-OQVM01004457.1-marine-metagenome-genome-assembly--contig:-NODE-4457-length-14266-cov-10.888928_pt1 | contig 14266 bp, 14 predicted proteins | sample MGYA00237776_ERZ505498 | MGnify/ENA primary metagenome ERZ505498 (study PRJEB26159, sample SAMN06265151) | marine metagenome | isolation source: Helgoland LTER site | place: Germany:Helgoland, sampling... | reverse complement strand
TATTTAAAATGGTAGTTTCACTTTGAGAAAAAACGAAAGTTGAGCTAAAAAAAAGAAAAAAGATTAATGAAAATTTTTTCATTTTAAGGATTTAAAAATCGCATTAATGATTCGTATCTGTCAGTAAAATCATCATTAGTTTCCTGCGTATTGAATGATGCAGATACATTATAATCAAAACGCTCTAAATCCTTTACTATCGAGTTAATATCCATAGTATTTAGCTTTAATGTAAGTTCAATTTGCAGTGCATCAGGAATTGAAGTAATATATGAACTTAATATTTTAGTATTATTATCTTCTACAATGCTAGCAATCTCACTCATTTGATAATCATTTTGATTCATCCTTAAAACAATAACCCCACCATTACTTTGTATAGATGTACTTTTTGCAATAGTATATAGTAACTTTCTATTCGTAATTGAACCCAAATAATGTTTTTCTTCATCTAAAACAGGAATTACTGTAAGGCTAAATTTTTCTAGTTCTTCAATAATATCAAAAAGGTGTTGAGTGCTAATAACACTTGGAGCTGTAATTTCCTCAAGATGTTCTTCAATAAATTCTTTTTCATTGTCCCAGTTTAGGATTTCTTTCTCTGATAATATGCCTAAATAAAAGCCGTTCCTTACCACTGGAAGATGATTTACTCTTAGCTCTTCCATCAGTGAAATTGCTCGCAACCCATCATCATCAGGATGTAAACTTATTAATGATTGAGAAATTAAATCACTTGCTTGCATAGTGCAAAGATACTATTTTTTACTTTTGCTTTATAATATGATAAAGCTCAGTGTAAATATAAATAAGATTGCAACTATCAGAAATGCTAGAGGAGGAAATACTCCTAACTTATTGGAATTTGCAAAAAAAATACAAATGTTTGGTGCTCAAGGAATTACAGTGCATCCAAGACCTGATGAGAGACATATTAGATATTCCGATGTATATGATTTATTACCAATAGTTAGTACAGAGTTTAATATTGAAGGCAATCCTAATGAAAAGTTTATAAAAATGGTTCTTGAAATTAAGCCAACACAGGTAACACTTGTTCCAGATGGTGTAAATGATATTACCTCGTCTTCTGGATGGAATACAGTTAAAAATGAAAGTTTTTTAACAGAAATAGTTGGAGAGTTTAAACGAAACAACATAAGAACATCTATATTTCTTAACCCTGAACTAAAATTCATTGAAAATTTACATAAAATTGGTACAGACAGAATAGAACTATACACTGAAGATTATGCAATTAATTATAAAAAAGGTAATTATACCGCTATTGATCCATATGTAGATTGTGCTAAATTGTTAAATCAATTAGATATAGGAGTCAATGCAGGTCATGATTTGTCATTAGAGAATATAGAATTTTTCAAGAAAAAAATTAATAATTTACTTGAAGTATCAATTGGGCATGCATTAATAACTGAGAGCCTGATATTGGGACTTGAGCCAGTAATAAAATCTTATTTGCAAAAATTATCATGAAAATTCTTCATTCAAAAATAATTGGATCAGGGAATAGTCATATAATTATTCTTCATGGATTATTAGGAATGGGGGATAATTGGAAGTCGGTTGCAAATAAATTATCGGATGATAAGAACTTTTGTATTCATTTAATTGATCAAAGAAATCACGGAAAAAGTTTTCACTCAGATAAAATCAACTATAATTTAATGGTTGATGATTTACATAATTATTTAAAACATCATTCTATTGATAAATGTTTTCTTGTGGGGCATTCAATGGGTGGTAAAACTGCTATTAATTTTAGCATGCTTCACAGAGAATATTTAAACAAATTAATAATTGTTGATATAGCCCCAAAAAAATATGAACCTAAATTCAACTATTTATTTCTGGCACTTAAATCATTAAATCTAGGTAATTATAGTTCAAGAAAAGAAATTGAAATTGAGCTGACAAAAACTGTAGTTGAAAAATCTCTAATATTTTTTCTTTTAAAAAATATTGGAAGGGACAGTAATAATAAATTTTTCTTCAAAGCTAATGTTAGTGTTCTTCATCAGAATTTAGTTGTATTAATGGAAAAGTTAATCATAGGTGAGAAAATTTTGATTGACACGTTTTTTATCAAAGGTGAAAAATCAGCTTATATAAATGAAAAAGATGTTATTTTAATCAAAGATAAATTTCCTAATTCAGAAATTATTTCAATCCCTAACTCTGGTCATTGGGTACACGCGGAAAATCCAGAATACTTTAATGCTGAATTACTTCAGATTTTAAAAAATTAAATCTGTAATTATAGTCTTGCCCTAATCTAAAATTTATTGTACTTTTGCGACCCAATTTTTAAAGCAAAAAATGAAAATTTCTAAAAAAAGTCTAGGTAAACAACACTCTTTAATTAGTGTCGAATTAATTGAAAAGGATTATTCTGAAAAAGTAAATGATATATTAGTTAATTATTCTAAAACAGCAAATATGCCAGGCTTTAGAAAAGGGCATATACCTCTAGGATTAGTTAAAAAACAATATGGTAAAGCAGTTATTGTTGATGAGGTAAATAAAATTATCCAAGAAGAATTGAGGAAGTATTTAGTTGCTGAAAAGCTAGATATTTTAGGAAGTCCAATTCCAGTATCAAATGATGATATTGATTGGAATTCTGGAGAACTTAATTTTGATTTTGAGGTCGGTTTAACTCCAGTTTTTGATGTTAATCTAAAATTTAAGAAACCTATAACTAGCTACACAATTACTGCTGATGACAAAATGATCAAAGATCAAATTGCTAATATTCAAAATCAATATGGAAAATTAATTAGCAAAAAAGAGATTTCTAAATCAGATGAGATTACTGCGTTATTTGTAAATGAAAAGGAAGAGATTAACAACAAATTTACTTTTAAATTAGATAAAATTAAAAGTAAGACTACTGCTAAATCCATTACTGGACTCAAAGTTGGAGATAAAATCACAATTAAGACTAATAATTTATTTGAGAATCAAGCAGACTTAGTTAGTGCGTTGAAAATACCAACTGAAAAAGCAGAAAATTTAAAAATAGAACTTGAGCTATCAATTGAAGAAATAAACTTCAGAGAGCCAGCAGATTTAGATATTGAATTATTTGACAAACTTTTTGGTAAAGGGGTCGTAAAAACTGCAACTGAGTTGAAGAAAAAAATTGCTGAAGATGCTGAAAAACAATTTGTACAACAATCTGATCAAAAGTTGTTAAATGATGTAACGGAGTATCTTATTGATAATACTAAATTTGTTTTACCATCGGATTTTTTACATAAATGGATGCAAACAGCTGGAGAAAAAGAACTCACATTAGAAGAAGCTAAAGCTGAATATGAAAAGTCTGAAAAAAGTATGAGATATCAATTAATTGAAGGGAAAATTATTACTGAAAATAACCTTCAAGTTAATATGGATGATATTAAATCCTACACCAAAGAAATGATTATTAATCAAATGCTACAGTACGGACAAACCAATCCTGGTGACAAAGAATTGGAAGATATTGTAACTAGAGTTCTTTCTAATCAAGATGAGGTTAAAAGAATATCAGAGCAACTAACTAGTCAAAAAATATTATCTTTTTTTAAAGAAAATGTAAATTTAAAACCTAAGAAACTTTCTTACGAAAAATTCGTTAAAGAAGTTTATGGAGCTTAATTTTTAAAATCAGTATATTTAAATAAATTATTAAATCGTATGGATTATTCTAAAGAGTTTGAAAAGTTTGCAATTAAAGATCAAGGTATTAACAGTACTTACTACAATAAAATTATTAGTAGTATGTACCCTAGTTCTCTAACCCCTAACATTATAGAAGAAAGACAAATGAATATTGCTATTTTTGACGTATTCTCAAGACTTATGATGGATAGAATAATTTTCATGGGGACTGCAATAAACGATCAAGTAGCTAACATAATTCAAGCACAGCTTTTATTTTTAGAGAGCACTGATTCTTCTAAAGATATTCAAATATATATAAACTCACCCGGTGGTAGTGTTTACGCTGGCCTTGGTATATACGATACAATGCAATTAATAAAACCTGATGTAGCAACTATTTGTACAGGGATGGCAGCATCTATGGGAGCTGTTTTATTGTGTGCAGGTGAGAAAGGTAAAAGAAGTGGATTAACACACTCCAGGGTCATGATTCACCAACCTTTAGGTGGAGCTCAAGGTCAAGCTAGTGATATTGAAATAACCGCAAGAGAAATATTAATTCTTAAAGAGGAATTATATAAAATTATTAGTAAGCATTCAGGTCAAAAATATGACAAAGTTTACAAGGATAGCGACAGAGATTACTGGATGAAAGCGGATAAAGCTTTAGAATATGGCATGATCGACGAAATCCTTACGAGATCTTAAATATATTTATCTATGAGTAAATCTGAATTACAATGTTCTTTTTGTGGAAAGAAAAAAGCAGAAACTGAACTGTTAATTGCTGGAATTGATGCACATATATGTGATCAATGTATCGAGCAAGCTAATGGTATTGTAATTCAAGAAGCTAAATCAGATTTAAATAACCCTGAAGATTCACAAAGTAAACTTCTAAAGCCTCAAGAGATTAAAAACTTTTTAGATGAATATGTAATTGGTCAAGATTTTACCAAAAAAATTCTATCTGTATCTGTATACAACCATTACAAAAGATTAAATCAGCAAGTTGATGATGTAGAAATTCAAAAGAGTAATATAATAATGGTTGGTCAAACTGGAACTGGGAAGACCTTAATTGCAAAAAGTATTGCTAAAATGTTAGATGTTCCATTGGCAATTGTAGATGCAACTGTTTTAACAGAAGCAGGGTATGTTGGAGAAGATGTTGAAAGTATTTTAACAAGATTATTACAAGCTGCAGATTACAACTTAGAAAAAGCTGAGAGAGGAATTGTTTTTATTGATGAAATAGATAAGATTGCAAGAAAAAGTGATAATCCGTCTATTACAAGAGATGTTTCTGGAGAAGGAGTTCAACAGGCTTTACTTAAATTACTAGAGGGAACTATAGTTAATGTTCCTCCAAAAGGTGGAAGAAAGCATCCAGATCAAAAATTTATTGAAGTAAATACTGAAAACATTTTATTTATTGCAGGTGGTGCCTTTTCAGGGATAGAGAGGTTTATTTCAAAAAGATTAAACATGGCTGCTATTGGCTATAAGTCTTCAAAAGAAGAAGTTATTTTGAAAGAAAACTTACTGCAATACATTAATCCAAAAGACTTAAAAGATTTTGGATTAATTCCTGAAATAATTGGAAGATTACCTGTTGTAACTTACATGAATCCATTAGATAAAAATGCTCTTAGAGCTATTTTAACTACTCCAAAAAATGCAATAATTAAGCAATTTGTAAAATTATTTGAAATGGATGATATCGATCTTCAGTTTAGAGAACCTGCGTTAGATTATATTGTTGAAAAAGCTATAGACTATAACTTAGGAGCTAGAGGTTTAAGATCACTGTGTGAAGAAATTTTAAATGACGCTATGTTTAGTATGCCGGGCGGAGCAAGTAAAAAATTAGTTGTAACTAAATCATATGCAGAAAAGCAATTATCTAGAATTAGCTTAAAAAAATTAAAAGCAGCATCTTAAGTATTGAGTTTTAATAACTCTTCAATATATTCCCTGGAATTGGATAGTCGTGGAATTTTATTTTGACCTCCTAACTTATTTCTTTTTTTCATCCACTTGTAAAAAACTCCTTTTTTACCTAAAATAATCTCTGGCTTTTCTAAAGAAATATTATTATACCTCTTTGCTTCGTAATCTGAGTTTTCTGATTTTAAGAGTTCGTCAATTAGACTTGAGATCTCTTGCATATTAGGCGAAGATTTTTTGAATTCAATTAGCCATTGATGTCTTCCTTTTTTCTTTCCATCCATATAAACAGGAGCAACCGTATATTCAACAACTTCTAAATTCTTTTTCTTACATAAATTTTTAATTGCATTGTCACTGTTTTCAATTATAACTTCTTCACCAAATACATTTATAAAATGTTTTGTTCTTCCTGTCACTACTATCCTATATGGGTTTAGTGATTTAAATCGAATTGTATCACCAATTTTATATCTCCAAAGACCTGCATTGGTAGTAATAACAATTGCATAGTTTTTATTTAGCTCAACTTGAGATAGATTAATAATTGATTTGTTTTGGTAATCATCCATGGGAATGAATTCATAATATATTCCATAATCTAACATCAGTAAAAGGTCTTTTGAATCGTTAGAGTCCTGTACTGCAAAAAACCCCTCAGATGCATTGTAAATTTCATAATATTTTACTTTATCAGACTTGAGTATAGAATTGTACTGATTTAAATATGGATTAAAACTAACGCCTCCGTGAAAATAGACTTCTAAGTTTGGCCAAATTTCGTTAATAGAACTTTTTTTTGTAACCTCTAATGTTCTATTTAGTAGTGTTAGCATCCACGATGGAACCCCTGCTAAACTTGTAACATTTTCTTTTATCGTTTCATTAATTATGGCGTCCATTTTATATTCCCAATCACTCATTAATGCAACTTTTTTTCCCGGGGTACTACTAAAATCTGCCCAGATTGGCATATTTTCAATTAAAATTGCAGAGAGGTCACCATATATGCTGCCATTTTCAGAATAGGTGGATTTGCTTCCGCCTAATCGAAGATTTTTTCCTTCAAACAATTTTGAGTTTTCATTATTTGATAGATACAGACATAGTAAATCTTTATTTGCAGCATAATGACAATAGTCTAAAGATTCCTGACTAATAGGTATAAATTTACTTTTAGAATTTGTAGTTCCACTAGATTTAGCGAACCATTTAATTTCTGTGTTCCAAAAAATATTTTTCTCTCCTTTTCTAGATCTTTCAATAATTTCTGAAATTTCTTCATAAGTAGTAACAGGAACCCTTTCGCTAAACTCATTATAACTCTTAATAGAATTAAAGTCATATAGTTTTCCGATTGAAGTACTTTTAGCTGTATTTAGGAGTTTTAAAAGTAATTCGTTTTGAACTTCATTCGGATATTTTAAGAACAATTCAATTTGATGAATCCGTTTTTTTAGAAACCAAGAGGTTACTGTATTAATAAAAGGATTTACCATTTTTTCATATATTTATAGAATACTAAAATTAGTAATATTTTCATGAAATTTCAAGGTGTTATCAGAAAAATGCAGAGTGAGTTTAAAAGTCCTGTAAAATATTATATGGAATTTGATGATGATTTTATTTGTCTTAATGATCTACTTGATAAAGAAGTTTCAATTAAGTTTCTTAATTATTTTTGTTTAAGCTGTGAAAGAGAAAAAGAAATCTTTAGGCAAGGTTATTGTAAAAACTGTTTCTTTGAACAACCTCAGGCAGGAGATTGGATAATTAAACCAGAACTAAGTAAAGCTCATTTAAATATTGAAGATAGAGATCTAGATTATGAAAAAAGTGTTCAACTGCAACCACATATTGTTTACTTAGCTAATACAGGTCAAATTAAAGTCGGAGTAACCAGAAAGACTCAAGTTCCTTTTAGGTGGATTGACCAGGGAGCTCATCAAGCAGTTGAATTAGTCGAGGTTCCAAATAGATATTTAGCTGGAATAACTGAAGTAGCCATAAAAGAGTTTATAAGTGATAAGACCAATTGGAGAAAAATGCTAACTAATGAATCTAATGAGCTAGATTTAATTTCCTGTAAAGAAGATATTAAAAAACATATCCCAAACGAAGCTCTTGAATATTATATTCAAAGCAATAGTCAAACAGATATTAATTTCCCAGTAAAAGAATATCCAATTAAACCACTTACTCAAAAACTTATAAAAACACAAGAGATAAAAGGAACTTTAAAAGGAATTAAAGGGCAATACTTAATTTTTGAAGAGAACAAAGTTTTTAACGTTAGGTCTCACGAAGGTTTTGTCGTGGAAGTATCTTTTTGAAAAATCAATCTATATTAATTTCTTCATTTATTTTAAGATTGAACTTTCTTCTAAATAAATATACTCCTAAGTACAAAAACGGAGTATCAATAAGAGCAATTATAATCTTAAATAAAAATCCAGAAATAAGTAAGCCCATAAACTGATCCCAGTTTAATACTTCAAAAGTACAGAGCAAGAATGTTATAGTAAAAGTGTCTACAAATTGTGAGAAAAAAGTTGAAAAATTATTTCTAAGCCAAAGCATTTTTCCCTTTGTTAAGTTTTTCCAAAAATGATAAATATGAATATCAACAAATTGAGCAAAAAGGTAAGTTATCATGCTTGCGAATACAGCGATTATTGTACTTCCAAATACTTTTGAAAATAATTCATCACCAACAGGAGAATCTACAATCGCAGGAACAGAATCTGCCACTAAGATTATCAAAATTGAAAATATAGATGCAAAAATACCCACAGTTACCATCTGGTTAGCTTTTTGTTTTCCGTATATCTCACTAATCAAGTCTGTAATTAAAAAGGTGATAGGGTATGGTAAAATACCCACGGAAAGTATAAATAAATCCACTCCAAATAATTTTATATCAAACGGATGCCAATAAAAAAATTTTTGAAATATTAAGTTAGAAACAACTAAAGATGTGATAAATAAAGCCCCAAGTATTAAATAAATTTTTTGTGCTAATATTTTATTTTTTACTGTCATTAATTCAAAATATTATTTGAAGTAAATATAACATTTTGAATTTCTTTTTGTTTAATTTGTACCAATGAAATCTTTTAATAAATATCATATTTCTATTGGTTCTAATATTGGAGATAAGCTGCAAAACCTACAAGATGCAATTGATTTAATCCATTTAGAAATCTCTATTGTATCCTCTATATCTCCAATATACAAAACAAAAGCTGTAGGTTTTGAGGGAGATGATTTTTATAATATTTGTATTTCTTTTTTCTCAAATGATGACCCAAATAACATATTACAATCACTTTTAAATATTGAAACAAAACTTGGTAGAACTAGGAGCGATAAAAATGTGTTTGAATCAAGAAAAATTGATCTTGATATTATATTAATTGAGGACCAGGTTATTAGTAATAATCTATTAACAGTACCTCACCCTTCCATGCATTTACGTGAATTTGTCTTAGCTCCATTAAACGATATTGATCCAAATATAAATCACCCAATTTTAAATAAAAATTCCAACGAATTACTAAAGTCATGCAAGGGTAGTAATGTTGAAAAGCTTTCCAAAGTTTTGTCCAACCCCAAAGATCAATTCAATATTTCCAAATTTAAATATATTGCTATTGAAGGAAATATTGGAGCTGGTAAAACTTCACTTGCTAAAAAAATATCTATTGACTTTAACTCAAAATTAATTTTGGAGAGGTTTGCCGACAATCCCTTTCTTCCAAAATTTTATGAAGATCCAGATAGGTATGCATTTACTTTAGAGATGTCTTTTTTAGCAGAAAGATACCAGCAAATCACTGATGATTTGTCACAATTAAATATTTTTAGTGATTCGATTGTTAGTGATTATGACATATTTAAATCATTGATATTTTCTAAAATTACTTTAAGTGAAGATGAGTTTGCACTATATAGAAAATTATTTTTCTCTATGTACAAAGACATTCTCAAACCTGATTTATATATATACCTTAATCAAAATATTGATAGATTAAAAGAAAATATTAAAAAACGCGGCAGAGATTACGAACAAAATATAGATTCTAAGTATTTAAAAAACATTAACTCTGGTTATCTTGATTTTCACAAAACACAAACTGATTTGAATATAAAAATCATTGATATTAATAACATGGATTTTTTAAATAACAGAATAGATTATTTGAATATATTAAAATCTATTTGTCAGTAGTTTTTTTATTTAAAAACTGAGTTCCAAAGTACAACACCTACACTTACAGAAATATTTAGAGAATGCTTGGTTCCAAGTTGAGGTATTTCAATGACATTATGACTTTGATTAATCACTTCTTGATCTACTCCTTTAATTTCGTTTCCAAAAATAAAGGCATATTTTTTATCTTTTTCAAATTTGTACTCATTAAGTTTTCTCGACCCCTCACATTGCTCGATTGATATAACCGTTATGTCTTCTTTTTTTAATTGATTTACTAAATCTAAAGTACTATTTATATATTCCCAATCTACACTCTCTGTACTACCTAGTGCAGTCTTGTTAATGTCTTTATGAGGAGGTATTGCTGTTATCCCGCATAAGTATATTTTCTCTACCATAAAAGCATCACTAGTTCTAAAAACACTACCAATGTTGTTTAAGCTTCTGATGTTATCTAGTATTACAATGACAGGACTTTTATCAGCTTCTTTATACTGTTTAGGGCTAATTCTATTTAGCTCACTATTTTTTAATTTTCTCATATTAGAAAAATTATTTATAATATCTTTTTTTATTGTCTTTTTAAAAAAATAAATATTAGTTACATTAGCAACACGTGATATTATGTTGGTAAAAATAAATATTTAAAACTACTCTACGTTGTCTAAAACAGTAAAAAAAATAACTCCACTAATGAAGCAGTATAATGCAATCAAGGTAAAATACCCTGATGCATTATTGCTATTTAGAGTTGGAGATTTTTATGAGACTTTTGGACAGGACGCAATTAAAACTGCCAAAATACTAGGAATAATACTAACAAAAAGAGGTGCTGGTAGCTCTAGTGAAACAGAACTTGCAGGTTTTCCTCATCATTCTTTAAACACTTATTTACCTAAGCTAGTAAAGGCCGGATTAAGAGTTGCTATATGTGATCAGCTAGAAGATCCAAAGCTAACTAAGACAATAGTCAAAAGAGGAGTAACAGAACTAATAACTCCTGGTCTTGCGATTATAGATGAAGTGCTATCTCCAAAAACAAATAATTTTTTAGCTGCAATTAGCTTAGGGAAACAAATTGGAATTTCTTTTTTAGATGTTTCCACTGGGGAGTTTTTAATATCGCAAGGAACCATTGAAGAAGTAGATAAACTTCTTCAAAATTTTAATCCCAGTGAAATATTAGTTTCTAAACAAAAAAAACAAGACTTCTCCTTAAAATTTAGCTACCCTTATCAACTTTTTTACCTTGAGGATTGGGTCTTTCAACACGACTTTGCTAAAGAGTCTATTTGTTCACATTTTAAAACCAAGAATCTTAAAGGTTTTGGTATTGAAAATTTAAATGATGGTGTTATAGCCGCTGGAGCAATTATGCATTATTTAAGTGAAACACAACACCAAAAGATTAATCATATATCTTCTATCAAAAGAATACCAAAAGAGGATTATGTATGGATGGATAGGTTTACCACTAGAAACTTAGAACTTTTTAATTCAAATAATTTAAATGCGGTTACTTTAATTGATGTTATCGATAAAACAATATCTCCAATGGGAGGTAGATTACTTAAAAGATGGTTAGCACTTCCCCTTAAAGATCTTAAAGAAATAAATAGTCGCCATGAAGTTGTTGAGTTTTTTATTCAAGATTTAAATTCTTTAAATCAAATCCAGCATCATATTAAACTAATTGGTGATATTGAGAGGCTCATATCTAAAGTAGCTACTTTTAAAATTAGCCCCAGAGAAGTCATTCAATTAAAAAATTCTCTTGAGGCAATTATTCCAATTAAATCACTAGCAGAAAAATCTACTAATCTTTCTCTAAAGCAAATCGGAGTTAACTTAAGTAATTGTGATAAGCTAAGGGATAGGATTAAAGAAACTCTTTTGGAAGAAGCTCCAGTTAATATTTTAAAAGGAAATTCTATATCCTCTGAATATTCAAAGGAGTTAAAAGAATTGAGAAATATTGCTTTTTCAGGCAAAGAGGTGTTGGATCAAATGCTAGTAAGAGAAAGCGAAGCAACAGGTATTACATCTTTAAAAATAGCTTCAAACAACGTGTTTGGATACTATATAGAGGTCAGAAACACTCATAAAGACAAGGTCCCAGAGCATTGGATAAGAAAGCAAACATTAGTAAGTGCAGAAAGATATATTACCGAAGAATTAAAGGAGTATGAATCTAAGATACTTGGTGCTGAAGAAAAAATAATGGCCCTTGAAATTCAAATCTTTAACGATTTAGTTCAATGGATGGGTAGCTTTATAAAGGAAGTTCAAAATAATTCGTTTTTAATAGCAAAATTAGATTGTTTATCTGGGTTTAGTCAATTAGCAATAGAGAATGATTATTGCAAACCTATCATAGATGACTCTCATGATTTAGACATCAAAGATGGTAGGCATCCTGTTATTGAAAAACAATTAAAGGCACATGAATCTTACATTTCTAATGATGTCTTTTTAGATGCAGAGAAACAACAAATTATAATGATTACTGGGCCTAATATGTCTGGTAAATCTGCCATATTAAGGCAAACAGCAATAATTGTTCTAATGGCTCAAATGGGTAGTTTTGTCCCGGCAAAATCCGTAAGAATGGGTTGGTTTGATAAAATATTTACTAGAGTAGGAGCGAGTGATAATATTTCCATGGGGGAGTCTACTTTCATGGTAGAAATGAATGAAACTGCATCAATATTAAATAATATTTCTAGTAGAAGTTTAATTCTTCTGGACGAAATAGGTAGAGGTACTAGTACCTATGATGGGATATCAATAGCATGGGCTATTAGCGAGTTTTTACATGATAATGTATCCAAACCAAAAACTCTTTTTGCAACACATTACCACGAATTAAATGAAATGACTTCTTCTTTTAAAAGAATAAAGAATTTTAATGTTTCTGTAAAGGAAGAAAAAAATGATGTACTTTTTTTAAGAAAATTAATCCCAGGTGGTAGTGAACATAGCTTTGGAATACATGTTGCTAAAATGGCTGGTATGCCTTCAAAGGTTTTAAATAAGGCTCATCAGATTTTAAAAAAACTAGAAAAATCACACTCCAATGAGGAATTAACTGGCAAGGTTAAGTCAATAAAAGACGATATTCAACTGCAGTTTTTTAATTTAGATAACCCTATTTTGGAAGAGTTGAAAGATGAAATATCAAAAATTGATATTAATTCATTAACACCAGTTGAAGCTTTACTTAAACTTAGCGAACTTAAAAAAAAGATAGATAATTAATAAGTGCTTATTTTTTTAAAAAACACTTTGCTATTATAAGAATTATATTAAATTTGCACCCGCACCTTTTGGTGTTCGTTCATTAAAAAAACTGCGAAAGTAGCTCAGGGGTAGAGCATCACCTTGCCAAGGTGGAGGTCGAGGGTTCAAATCCCTTCTTTCGCTCTGATAAAATATAATGCTGAAGTGGTGGAATTGGTAGACACGTTGGACTTAAAATCCAATGGACTGTAAGTCCGTGCGGGTTCAAGTCCCGCCTTCAGTACAAAAGGGGTTAATCTTTAAGATTAACTCCTTTTTTTTGGATAACTATCATCTTATTTTATATGGCTTTTGTTCAAGAAAATATCTTCTGTTACTCCAGAATCTTCTTTCCAAATCAAAGGAAATTCCAAAGTTGTGTCCAAACATTGTCTATGTTTTGGAATACTTGTACTATACCGTTTAAATCACTTCCTTTATGAACAGATGCAACAATATTACCATCTTGATTTATAGCAGCTGTGCTACCGCCAAAAAAGTTATATGCAAGACTTTCTCCATCAATTACATCTCCAACTTGTACCCATTCATTGGTGTCATCTTGACATTCTTGAGAAAAAATAATTAGTGGAAAAAATAAAATAAAATAAAAAAATTTATTCATTCCTAAATTTAATGAAATTTATTTATAATTTTTATGGGAATTATAATTTCTGTCATGTTAGATTAGTTGATATTGATTAGGTAGCCCCAATTTTATTCTATCAATTTCTGAAAATCATAAATTTTCATATCTTTACAAAAGCATCAAGAACGCAATTGCGTACCAACCGACACACTCGTTGCACGGTGGTTTGGAATGTGGGTAACTCTACCAAAAAATCGAGTAATCAATTTCTTTCTTGTTGTAGTTATTTAACATTTAAAAACAATAATTATGGCAAAATTCAGTGGCGAAGTAACTTTTAAAGTTACATTCAAAGACTATGGAGTTCCTGTAGGGTTTGGAATGACTAAAGCAATAATCTATCATGCCTGTGCTACTCAAGTAGGTCTTAAATCCCCTTGGACTAAAATTGACAACATGTACAAAGATGACAGGTTTAAAGTTGAAATTATTAACACTAAAACTAAATTTTAAGACATGAAGAAAAAAGTAAAAAAAATACAAGTAAAGTTTTTTAAAAA
>ENA-OQVM01004454-OQVM01004454.1-marine-metagenome-genome-assembly--contig:-NODE-4454-length-14267-cov-11.443481_pt1 | contig 14267 bp, 9 predicted proteins | sample MGYA00237776_ERZ505498 | MGnify/ENA primary metagenome ERZ505498 (study PRJEB26159, sample SAMN06265151) | marine metagenome | isolation source: Helgoland LTER site | place: Germany:Helgoland, sampling... | reverse complement strand
TATATTATGCAGCTGGAACACATCCAATGTCAGCATCTACTGAACCACTAGCAACAGTAGACCAGTTAATCAAAATTGCGCAACACCCAAAAATGGTTGGTATTGGAGAAACAGGCTTAGATTATCACTACACAGCTGAGAGTGCCGACATACAAAAAACATCCCTAAAAATTCATATTGAAGCGGCAAGAGAAACAAACTTACCTCTTATAATACACTCCCGTGCAGCTGATGAAGATATGGCTACAATCTTGAAAGATGAATTTAACAACGGCCATTATAAGTGTGTTATGCATTGTTTTTCTTCATCAGTGGAACTTGCAAAATTATCTTTAGATTTAGGGTTTTACCTTTCAATGTCAGGTATAATTACATTCAAGAAAAGTGAGGAGTTGCGAACTATCTTTAAATTAGCTCCAATAGATCAAGTTTTAGTTGAAACAGATAGTCCATATTTGTCGCCAGTTCCCTTTAGGGGAAAAAGGAATGAACCATCTTATACTGCTCACACGGCAGAGATGGGGGCAAGCATTTATGGACTTGATTACGAGACATTTGCAAATCAAACTACAAAAAATTTCAATAAACTATTTTCGAAAGCAGCAATTTAATGGGAGAACTTAGGTTTACAATTTTGGGTTGTGGGTCTTCAGGTGGCGTGCCCCGACTTGGAGGGCATTGGGGAAACTGCGATCCAAATAATAGTAAAAATCACAGAAAAAGATGCTCCTTGTTAATTCAAAGATTTGAAAATGAGGGTGTGACAAGTGTACTTATTGATACGACGCCGGACATGCGCCAACAACTGTTAGATGCTAAAATTGGAAAGTTAGATGCAGTTATTTACACTCATGAGCACGCAGATCATTTACATGGTTTAGATGACTTAAGGATGATTGTAATTAATATGCAAAAACGTCTTCAAGTATTTGCATCAAGTCAGACAAAGAAATCAATTCTAGAGCGTTTTGGTTATGCTTTTAAAACTCCTGAAGGAAGCCCATACCCTCCAATATTGGACATGAATGACCTCTCAGAAAACTTGAAAATAAATGGTGCTGGAGGACAAATCAATTTTAGAAGCTTTGATGTTGATCACGGAAACATTTTAGCAAGTGCAATAAAAGTTAATAATGTTCTCTACACTCCAGACATATCGGCATTAAGAAGTGATGCTGAACTAGGAGACTTAGATTACTGGATATTAGATAGCCTACGCTATAAACCTCATCCAAGCCATGTAAATCTAGAACAGGCATTAGGTTTAATTGATAGGTACAAGCCCAAAAAAGCTATCTTAACGAATTTACACGTAGACCTAGACTACACAACATTATTAGACGAAACTCCAGATAATGTCGTGCCAGCTCATGACGGATTACAAATAAAGTTTAAGGTCTAATTATGCTCAGTATATTTATGACTGTCTTGCCTGTTTTCTTGATTATAGGCACCGGTTACATTGTAATGTGGCGAAAATTAATGCCTGAAAGCACAATAGATGCATTGGCATTGTTTGCACAAAAATATGCAATTCCTTGTCTTCTATTTTTAGCCGTCGCGAATTTAGACCTTAAAAAGTATTTTAATATACCGCTATTTGCATCTTATTACATACCAGCAACAATAATATTCATTCTTGGGTGCATCACAGGATATTTATTTTTCAAGCGATCCGCTGATGAAGCTGTTTCAGTTGGCTTTACTACTCTTTTTTCCAATATGATACTATTGGGATTAACAATAATGGAACGCGCATATGGTGTAGATGCACTATCTACAAACTATGCATTGGCATCTGTACACGTGCTATTTTGCTATATTGTAGGAATTACCTGCATGGAAACAGTCCATGCAAACGGGAATAGTATTAATGAAGTTATAAGCTCAGTCATTAAAGCAATTTTCAAAAATACTTTAGCACTTGGTCTAATACTTGGCTTTATATTTAACTTCAGTGGCTACGCGCTTCCAGAAGCATTAGACGTCACACTCCAGATGATGGCAAGAAGTGGCTTACCCATAGCGTTATTTGCGCTTGGAGGGGTTCTTTACAGGTATGAAATTAAAACTAATATTCCTGAAGTAAGTGCAGTTGCGATTATCAAATTATTTATATTTCCAGTTTTAGTTTATATAATGGGAACTCATGTGTTTGAATTACAAACTAGCGTTCGAAATTCTGCTGTTCTAATAGCAGCAATGCCACCAGGAATTAATACATACATTTTTGCAAGTTTATATAACAGAGCGCAACAGACAGCCGCCACGTCAATTGTTGTATGTACTGGATTAAGTGTTTTTACAATTACTGCATGGTTAGCTTTTCTAGGTTAACCAGGTGACATACCCCTTAAACGTTCAGACCGGCGTCGTAATAATTCAAGTGTTGTCAAAAGAATAATCGACATAACTATTAATATTGTCGCAACGGCTAATATTGTCGGGCTAATTTGCTCTCGTAATCCAGTAAACATTTGCCATGGGAGTGTTTTCTGGCCTGCAGATCCAACGAAGAGGACGACAACAACTTCGTCAAATGAAGTAATAAACGCAAATAATCCTCCAGATATTACGCCAGGCAAAATTAATGGCATTTGGATTTTAAAGAAGGTTCGTACTGGCCCTGCCCCCATATTTGCAGCCGCACGTGTTAATGACTTATCAAATCCAACTAATGTCGCAGTCACAGTAATAATCACAAATGGAACTCCAAGAACGGCATGCGCTAACACCACACCTGCATATGTGCCCTGTAGGCCAATGCGCGAATAGAAAAAATACATTCCAGATGCTGATATAATCAATGGAACAATCATTGGTGAAATCATTATAGCCATTATTGCTCTTCGAAATGGGACATGAGACTGAGATAAACCAATAGCTGCAAGTGTACCGAAAGATACAGATAGCAATGTCGCCATTGGAGCAATCCTCAATGAATTTTTCAAAGCATGCTGCCAATCTTGGTTAGTGAAAAAATCGTCATAGTGCTTCAAAGAAAATCCTTCTGGCTTAAAGGCCAACATTTCTGGGGTAAATGTAAAGAAATCTTGAGCATTAAACGAAAGTGGAATGATCACCATGATTGGAAAGACCAAGAAAAAGAAAACTAATCCACAAATAATTCGGAAAGTATAATACCAAGTCTTTTGCATGGGGGAAGCATAAACAGGAAGAGCCATATGATTTATCCTAATTTCACGTTATCAATGCCCACGAATTTATCGTAAAGCCAATAAAGAGCTAAAACTACTACCAATAGAATTGCACCTAACGCAGCGCCCAGGCCCCAATTGAGGCTGGAAGAGATGTGATAGGCTATCCTATTTGAAATGAATACACCCTTTGTACCACCAACAATTTCAGGTGTGATGTAATACCCAATTGCAAGTATGAATACCAATATTGAGCCCGCACCAATGCCTGGAATACTCTGTGGGAAATATACTCGTCTAAATGCCATAAAATCATTAGCACCCATAGATTTAGCTGCCCGCATATATGTCGGTGGAATAGTTTTCATAACCGAATACAAAGGTAAAATCATGAAAGGTAGCAGAATGTGTGTCATTGCTATAACTGTGCCAGTAACATTATTAATTAATTCAAGACGACTTCCGTCTGCAATTATACCTATCCATACAAGAAAATCGTTTACCACACCTTGATTTTGCAAAAGAACTTTCCACGCTGATGTCCTTACCAATAATGATGTCCAGAAAGGTAGGAGAACTAATATCATTAAAACATTAGAGGTTCGCATAGGTAATGTGGCCAATAAAAATGCAATCGGATAACCTAATAGAATGCACATAAACGTTATACCCAAGCTCATATAAAGCGTTCTTAAAAATAGCTTAAAGTATATTTTTTTATCTTCATCAACATTCTGGATGCCATCTGCTGTTCTTGTCAAATCAGCTGCAGCCAAGAAATAGCCATCAGTATATTTACTGGAGAACTGTTGTATTGTTTGCCAAATTGCGGGATCCATCCATTTTTTATTCATTTTTTCAAATGCAGCTTTGAAAGATGGCGTTTCTTCAAGATCTAACTTTTTTACTTTTCTTCCCGTTTGCCTAATTAATGATGAAATACCAGTTTTTTCATAGTTCAGCCTGGATCCAAGCTTGGTGTGAAGTTTACTTTTAACTGCAATTTTTAAATCTACTGCAAGTGCCTCAAAAACTTCTTCATCAGGCGCAGTCCCAGTCCTGCTATCCCATGTTGAAAGAACTTTTACTGTTCGAGGAAGGGTATCTGAAACAATGTTATTTTCGACTGAGCGAAATAACATATCTCCAATAGGAGCAATAAATGTTAATAGTACAAAAAATAAAAGTGGTGCGATTAGCATAAGCGCCCTAATTTTTTGGCGCCTTAGTGATTTTGCGAGGCTTCTCTTAAGCGAGGTACCGTCATTCGCCAAAACTGTATTAGTGTCACTCATATTTTTAATTCTATTCACATTAAATTGAATAAAAGGCGCGAAGAAACCTTCGCGCCTTTAAAATTTTATTTAGCTAACCATGCCTGGAATTTAGCATCAATATCATCACGATAATCTGCCCAGAATGAGTAGTTATATAGTAATGTATTTTTCGCATTGTCAGGATCTGTTGGCATATGTGGTGCCATATCAATTCCTAAAGTAGCGTGCTTAGATACTAATGGCGCAGAAGACTTACGAGCTGGACCATATGAGATATATTTTGCTTGATCTGCTAAGCGCTGTGTATCTGTTGCGAAGTATACATAATCTAATGCACGTGCTTTACGCTCATCAGATAATCCAGCTGGAATAATCCAACCGTCTAAGTCAAATACTTGTCCGTCCCATAGCATACCAACATTTTGTCCTTGCTCTTCAATCAAAGCAAATAAACGACCATTATATGTTGAACCCATGATAACTTCACCATCGGCAAGTAACTGTGGAGTGTCTGCACCCGCAGACCACCAAATTACATCACCTTTGATTGTATCAAGCTTCGCAAATGCACGTGCTTGACCTTCGTCTGTCGCAAGAACATCATACACGTCAGCTTTTGCAACACCGTCACACATTAGAGCCCATTCCATGTTATTGATTGGACGTTTTTCTAATGAACGTTTACCCGGGTATGCAGCAGTATCAAATACTGAACAAACTGATGTCGGTGCAGTTGAACCAACTAGATCTTTTCGGTACCCAAAAGTAGTAGAGTAAACGATTTGAGGAATGAAGCACTCATTAACCATCAAGTCACCAAAGTCATCTTTAGCTTTTGTTCCATCAGGCGCATCAGCTAATTGTGTATCTGGGTCAATTTCAAGAGCTAGTCCTTCATCACATAAACGAAGTGCGTCTGCTGCAACAACGTCAACAACATCCCATGTAATGTTTCCTGCTTCAGACATTGCGCGCAATTTAGCAACAGCTTCACCTGAACTAGCGTCATTGATAATATTTACACCAGTCATTGCAGAATAAGGGTCATGGTATGCTGCTTGTTGAGAAGCTGTGTAAGCACCCCCCCAAGAAACAATAGTCATATCTTCTGCTAGAGCAGCAGTCGCTGACATTGCGAAAGCCGCGCCGCCAAGCATAATTGTTTTAGTTTTCATAGTCTTCTCCTTGTTTTTCCCGTTATATTTTTTAATGCGCTATACTTCGGGATGTGTTTAGCGCACTTGTAAGGCATTTATGCATCCAATGCCCTACAATCTTCCTTAGCCCAAGTGACGGATGTCTTCTCACCTTCGACTAAATGCTTATGTCCTGCTGAATTTGGAACTTTTACAATAAAATCTTCATTTCCATGCACTTCCATTCTACAACGAATGTGATCACCAAGATATATTAATTCTTTAACTACTGCATCTGTAGTATTTTTTGTTTTAGCCCCACCCAATCTTACGCGTTCTGGTCGAATGGATAAAGTCGTTCTACTTCCAACTTTACCACAATTAACTGCAAGGCTCTCAACTTTTTTTCCATTGTCTAGCTTAACAGATGCAACCTTACCCTTGATTGAGTCCACTTGACCAATAAGTTTGTTATTTTCACCAATAAATTGAGCGACAAATGAATTCTCAGGACGTTCGTATAATGCATCAGGACTTGAAAGTTGTTGAATTCTTCCATCTTCAAAAACGGCAACCCTATCAGACATGGTTAACGCCTCTGACTGATCATGTGTAACATAAACAACTGTAATACCTAAATTTTCATGCAGATGTTTGATTTCATATTGCATGTGCTCTCGAAGTTGCTTGTCTAATGCGCCTAATGGTTCATCCATCAAAACAAGTTGGGGGTTAAATACCAGCGCACGTGCAAGTGCAATTCGCTGTTGCTGGCCTCCTGATAATTGCGCCGGGCGTCTTCCTGCAAAATCACCCATCTGTACCATATCTAATGCATGTTTAACTTTTTCCTCACGCTCAGATTTACCCATTTTCCTCACTTCAAGCGGAAAAGATAAGTTTTCACCAACTGTCATGTGCGGGAATAATGCATAGTTTTGGAATACCATTCCAATGCCTCGCTTGTGAGGTGGAATATTATTGATTGGATTGCCATCTAATCTAATGTCACCATTTGTAGCTGTTTCAAAACCAGCCAACATCATTAGACAAGTAGTTTTACCCGATCCAGATGGGCCTAGGAGAGTTAAAAACTCCCCTTTTGCAATATTTAAGTTTAAATCTTTAACTACCAAAACTTCGCCGTCATAGCTTTTTTGGACGTGATCAAAGACAACGAAGTCTTTGTCGTTATTTCTTGCAGTCAATGTCTTCTCCGATTTGCATTTCAAACAATAAGATATGCGAGCATAATTGATGCTGAACCATATTGTAATTTATTGCAACGTAAAATTTATTTATTTTTGATTGTTATTAATATTTTACGCTACGTCAGTTCAGTTAATCGATTTTTTTTAATTCAATTCAATAATTCTTCAGTCAATATGTATTTTATTGTAAATTTAATGTTATTATGATACTAATTTAATCATTATGGTGGGCCAAATTAAGATATTAAGCTTTGTAATTCTGATGATAGCTTCATCAAATACGTACCTTCATGCGAACACTCTCACTACCAAAATTCAAATTATGTTAAATGAACTGAATTTTAACGCGGGTCCTGAAGATGGCATTTATGGGAAGAAAACAAAGACTGCCCTAGAAAATTTCTATCGTCTAAGTAAAAATGAGTTCGATGGAAAACTCAGTCAAAATGAATTTGACGATATATTATCAGAAATGCCAAAGGACTTTACCCATAAAGATTTAATTCTAAAGACATCGATTAATCGACATAGGGATAGCTTTATAAAAAATACATTAAATTTTGAAAATTATGACAATGAAATTAATCTACTAAATACAGTTTCTGAGAAGAGGGATAAGAATACTCCTTGGCTTCAAAAGAAGATGACCTTTGAGGATGCGAGACATTTAATATCCAGAACAGGAATTGGAGCACACCCATCTGAAATCTCTAGAATAGTTGGATTAACTCGAAGCCAAGCAATAAGTAAGATTGTTGCAAATATCGACAGCAGAAATCCAGAGACAGAAACTCCCTTATTTTTTAACAAACCATATCCTAACTATTGGATACAGGGAGATCTTGATGAAAATGATCAACAAAAATTCAGAGTAGCCCGCGACAAAGAAATGGAAGAGTTGCGATTATGGTGGGTTAGCGAAATGTTAACATCACAAAGCCCTGCCGCTGAAAAACTTATAATGTTCTGGCACAATCATTTTGTTTCATCTTATTCAGGCGTAAACGAAAATGTTCATTTAATAGCTAAACAGCATTGGACTTTTAGGCAACTTGGCCACACAAATTTCAGGACACTGGCAAAGGCTATTATAAAAGATGCCGCAATGCTTGAATATCTTGACAATAAACAGAGTAGAAAGAAAAATCCAAACGAGAACTTTGCACGTGAATTACTAGAGTTATTTATTATTGGCGAAGGTAATTATTCAGAAAAAACCGTTAAAGAAGTTGCCAGGGCATTTACTGGCTATAGCTCTAATGGACTTCGTCAGGATGAATTTAGATTTAACCATTGGGACCATGACAACGGCTGGAAAATAATATTTGACAGGAAAGGTCATTTCGATGGTGATGACGTAGTAGATATTCTGCTAAATCAATCTGAAACTTCTGAATTTATAGCTAGAAAATTCTGGAAAAATTACATATCTGATTTTAATTTTAATGATGAAGAAATAAAAGAAATTGCAGCGTCATTTAAAAGTAGCGACTATGATATAAAAACGCTTTTTAGATCAACTCTGAGTTCAAAATCATTCTGGGCATCCCAAAATCGTGCCACAATAGTTAAATCTCCGGTGGATTTCATCATTGGAACTATAAGATCTACCGGTAGGCTGCCTGACACTTGGCCCTCAATCCCGAATGAATTATCAACTTTGGGCCAAAACATTTTTGAACCCCCAAACGTCGCGGGATGGCCTGGAGCGGGAGATTGGATAGTACCCTCTCGCCTATTGATGCGAAGGGGAATGTTATCGGGCCTAGCTAACCCACCACTATCCAATAATATAAATCTTTCCAATAATATGATGATGAACATGTTTTCTAATTCAGAGATGGATATGGATGCAGTTTCAAATCAAAATCAAATAAATAATATATATTTGAGATATGCCGCAGAAAATTTTGAAGGCCCACCAGAATACATTTTGCAGGCAATCGACAAAAATAATAAACTTATCTGGAGAAGTGACAGAACCAAAGCAAAAGGGGGAATTGATACATCACTTTTTGGAGAAAATAATAATCAAAATAAAAATTGGCAAATTCAACACTTCGAAGTGCCCGGTGAGCTAAACCCAGAGTTTTTTAAACTATTCTTCTTAAACGATCGTGCTGGACCGGGCGGGACTGGAGATCGGAATTTATTTATTGATTGGGTCACAATACCGGGCAAAAAATTCTTGGCCTCAGATGGCTACCAGTCGACAAACTGCTCAAATGCAAATCAGAACCCAGGTGCATTGTATTGTGGTGGATTTTTAAAGTTAAAAACATTCAAAAACTTGGATGGGCGGCCAAATACAAAAAAATCAAAGCCACATAATTACAATGGATTAAGTTTTGAGCGCATTACTTTTGATTGGGCTAATGATCTAAAAGAAAAAAATAATAGATGGGCAAATTTTAACATATCGTTATCAAAGCCCCAATTTAAAAACATAGAATTAGATGCCATCAGAATAAGTATAGTTCGCAACAGGGATAACAGGGGCGAAAGAATATTTATGCGACTGGAAGAGCGGAACTGTTTTCCAAATTGCATGGGGGGACCATTGCCTAGGTCCGCATTCAGAGACAATAAATCAAAAAATAGATCTGTAAATTACCTAATATCTGGAGCTACAGATCACAACGAAAGTAGGCATTGGTATGACCTTTCTAAGGAACATAAACAATTTGTTGCAGAACTAATCATGGGCATCCCCCAAATGCTAGATGAAATGAAGAAGGGGCGGAATTGGAAAAATAGAAATGGGATAAATAAGTTTGATGGTTGGGAACCTGTATTTAAACAAATCGAGTTAAAACTACCAAAAAGTAAATATGCAAAAATAGCGAAAAATCTTCCAATCAAGGTAATTAAGTCAAAAAATAACAGCAATGAAATGATGCAGATGATGTCTGACTTGCAAAGTGTTAAAACACTTAAAATGCATGGCAAAAACACGGTTGAAGTTAATTGGATTAATTATATTGGAGGTAATAATAGCAAAAAACCTGCAGAATTATTTTTAGCCCAAGCTCCAGTTACTGTTTCAGTGAAGTCTCAAGCACTGGAAGAGATTTTTTCTGACCCAGTATTTAACTTAAAATAAAAAGGAAATGAAATGAATAGACGAGATCTCATAAATTTTCTAGCTGCAGGAATTGCTATTCCTTTGGCACCCATATCTATTTCTGCAGCAAGCATAAAAAGCGGCAAGCGATTAATACTGGTTGAATTGTCTGGTGCGAATGATGGCCTGAATACGGTGATACCAATCAAGGACGAAAGATATGGAGAACTTAGGCCAAGAATAAAAATAGATAGGTCAAAAGCATTTAATCTTGGAAATGGGCTTGTGTTAAATAGTGCCATGAGAAGCTTGGATGGCGCTCTGCAGGCTGGTGATTTAGCAATTATGCAAGGCCTTGGATATCCTGGCCAAAATAGATCACATTTTAAGTCTATCGCACTATGGGAGACAGGTGGTGATGGAACTAAATCGGGGAAAAATGGCTGGCTCACCGAAGATATAGAACAAATGACAGGCAGCGACCAATTAGATGCACACGGCATTAGTCTTGATGGGGGAATGGGTATTTTTGCTTCGCCTTCAGGTGTTTGGCTATCGATGACCTCACTAGGTCAATTTTCTACATTGCAAAAAAAATTAGTAATTCCAAATCAAACATTATCATCTAACCCAGCACTTTCTTTTGTTCTTGATAGAGCACACGCATTAAATTCATCAATGCAAAGTATATCCTCTAAAATATCAAGATTACGTAATAAAAATTTAAATATAAATGCCGGTGATTTTGGAAAGCAGGCTAGCATGGCTGCTTATTTGATAGATGCGGGTATCTCAGCCCCTGTCCTTAAACTGAAAATTGGTAGTTTTGATACTCACGAGAACCAGACTTGGCGTCATAGGAGGCTACTTCAAGATTTAAGCAAGGGCTTAAGTGGCTTACGCCGCGCGTTGATACAAAGTGGACATTGGAACAATACTTTGATTATGACATACTCCGAATTTGGTAGACGGGCAAAAGAAAATGAGTCAGGTGGAACGGATCACGGCACTGCAGCTCCTCATTTTCTGATGAGTGGATCGCTTGAGGGGGGATTATGGGGAATTCATCCAGATCTAGGCAATCTAAAAGATGGTGATGTCCAATTCACAACTGATTATAGGGTTGTTTACGATAAAATTTTATCAGATTGGTTTGGATTAGAACAAAATAGATTTAAAAATTATCACTCAAAAATTACTGATGGATTGTTTTTTTAATTTATTTAAATAATAATAATGATTTCTACTTTAATCTTTTTAATATTATATGAAATTGATATCTTACAAAAAGAAACAAACTAACCGGCGTGTGACCCCTGCAGTGTCAATGTGTCTACTTGGAGGCATGTATGAGGTACTAATGGTATAAGATTACAGATATATGCACTCTTAAAACAGTTTAGAGTTTGTGAATGAGTGTGGGGCTTGTGTTTTAATTATAATTATAAGAGTATAATTATGATATAAAAAGTTAATTTAGGAAAATTTTGATAAACTTTAATTTAAAACAGCTATTTCAAAACATAATTTTCTTAACTCACTCAGGGCGTCCGCTAGATGCCATAAATCAAAAAGTATCTTTATTTTTATTAATTGTACTTCTTCCTTTTTCACTATTCATGACGGGATGTGGGGGCGGCGGAACTACTACCGCAACAGAAACTTACAGAAATACAATTGAGGGTATTTACGGCACCGAATATAATAACCAGGTAGGATTAGCGCAGATAAAAGCAGTTACTCTAAACAACTACGGCCACAATGGCTCAGGCGTAAAAGTTGCAGTGGTGGATACTGGAATTGCGTCATCACACGCAGAATTTGGCCGGACAATTTATGGTAGGGATTTTGGAGGCAGCACCAATGGCTATGGAAGTGACGAAAATGGTCACGGCACTCACGTTGCCTCTATAATAGCTGGCGTCAGGGATGGCTCAGGCATGAGGGGGGTTGCATATGAGGCAACTCTTTATGATTATAGGGTCGCAAATGATGCAGGATCCCTTGTTGGTTTGAACAATAAAATTCCAGTTTTTAACCAACATGTTGCAGATAATATTAAAGTTTCCAATAACAGCTGGGGCACTCCAAATGCAGAAATTAACGAATATAGTGAAGCAACTCTAAGATATTATTACCCTAATACAATTCTAGCCGCAAAAAATGCCGTTAATAATGGAACACTTTTTGTTTTTGCCGCGGGAAATGACGGTGCATATCACTCAAATGTATGGGGTGGTTTAGGTTATAGAATTTCTGAGTTAACTGATGCTTGGCTAACCGTTGTGTCAGTTGACCCTAATAATAAAGAAACTATTTATACAAATAGATGTGGTATTGCCGCATCTATTTGCGTGACAGCCCCTGGTGGAGGAGATAGCCAATCAACCAAAGGCATTTATGCAGCTGACAATGATGGAGGATATGTACGTTTATCTGGCACATCTATGGCAGCACCCCACGTAAGTGGACTTGCTGCAGCACTTATGAGTAAGTTTCCAAGCCTCACAAATAAACAAATAGCTACACGTATTAAAACTACAAGTTCTCTGGAAAATCTTGCCAGTTCCTCAGGTAGAACTTTAGCATCTCATGGGAAAGCTTACATGCAGAGTGTATTTGGACATGGATTAGTTAACGCAACCGCGGCAAGCACATCAATAGGCTCTCTCAATATGGGAACAGGCTCAAACATATTTTCAGGCTCTAAAATAGATTTGAGTAAATCCAAAATGCAGTTGCCCTCTGGATTATCTGCAAGTATTAAGCGCGCAATATTGGCAGATGAATTTGTAGCCTTCGATAGCTTTGATGGCGCTGAATTTATTGTTACGGGAAATACAGTCTTTGAGGATAAGTATAATAATCAAAATATTGTACTGTTGGGTTACTTTGCTGACGCTCGTGATGAAAATGTACAAATCGGGCAGAAGTTTTCATATACAAATACCTCACTAGGTGAACTACGCGGAATGAATTGGAATATATCTCAGGGAAACTCTGAGGTATCTCTGGCATCGACAAACTATTGGGGTGAAAAGGCTAGCCTTATTGCAAGGCCAAACTTCTTTACATCGACACCAACCAGTCAACTCAACATGAAAATACCTTATTCTGAGACACTCAGCCTTGGCGCATTTATTCAGGCTCCAGATACGCATGGCGACATACGTGATCGAACTGGGTTTGGTTTAGCATTAGATTGGGCCCCAACTGACCGAAGTAGTCTACACTCTTCGATTTCTAGTATAGATACAAATGTATCCCTCGCAGCAACAAATAACTTAGCTAGTCAAATGACAAATGCTGATATTTTGAATTTAAGCTTTAAACATAAAGTTAACAAAGGTTTTGAAATTTTTGGTAGTTTATCTCACTATGGGATAGGAGACATAGCCGCAAGTCCGACAGCATTCGGTATAAGCAATGCAGAGTATACCAGCAAAACCCTTGGCGCAGAGTTTGTAAGTGAGAGTGGATCTAAATACAGTATAGGCGTGTTCGATAGCGGAACCATGGCAAAAGGAAGTGTGGCATTCCAGACTGCTACTGGACGTTCTACAGATGGCACAATATCTTATCAAACAAAAGAATACTCTAATGGCAGTGGATACTTTAACAAGGATAACATGGCATTGTTTTTTGCTGGATCAATACCAATAAATTATAAAGGCTCTAAAAATTCTATATTCAGCTATAACTATCAATCAATTCCGGGTAATTCACTTGGTAGAGGTCAGATAGGAGTTCAAATATCACACGTATTCTAAGAGTAGTTTTCCTAGGCCTTTTTGGGCTAGTAGGTTGCACCCAAACAGTAAGCCCAACCGCTTCTGTTGACACAACAAAGTGTGAAATTATAAGTGAATATGCTGGGAGGTTTACCAGCGAAGTTGGCAAACCTAATCATTACTTTGATAGAGATTACATTGAGAGTATATTTCTAGAAAACCAAACTTTTGGTGCTTCCACATCTCATAATATTTCAGACAGCGCATCTGTATTCCTTGCACTTGCAGCCTATCAAGGAACTGCCGGCACAAATATACTGATAGAACATAAAATCATAGGTAATGCACTTAATTTAGATATCACACATAAAACTGACTTGATTGCTGCAGCAGTGATGAACCAACCCTTTTATTTGATTACAACTTCAGCAAACTGTAAAATCAATGTAATATCAGAACAACATTCAAATCCAGATGACATAGGACAAGGCCTAGTTAAAGAAACCCCAATCAAAGAATAGGATTCTCTGTAACTTTTGAACATAAATGACTACTTTTGGATTGAAATCTGTTATCCGCTCTCTTCATTCAAATACTGGGACAAGGCTAATTATGTGAATGTAATCATCAGGCAAATAGAATTTATCAAGTATTTGGTGCGGCCGAGAAGACTCGAACTTCCACGGGTCT